>JAABUU010000129.1_pt1 | contig 183047 bp, 324 predicted proteins | sample 5559301 | NCBI WGS metagenome assembly JAABUU01 (sample SAMN10711884, study PRJNA513360) | rock metagenome | isolation source: Antarctica rocks | place: Antarctica: Victoria Land, Richard Nunatak white
CCCCCCAGGCGCTGCACCTGTTTTACGGCAAGACAGTTTTAATGAGGGTTTTGGCGCCAGTCTGGAAGGGTGCACCCAAGCAAGCAGAAGATGATGATGGGGGCAGCCACACAGGGCAGGGGCCTGCTCTCAACGGTGCAGCACATAGGGTTGGCAAGACATGAAGCCATCCACGCACTTGTAAGCTGGAGCAAGGCAGCGCAAGCGCTGCTGCGGCAGGCCGCGCCGGGCGCTCGGCTGAAAAGCGCGCCCGGCTTTTCTTTGGGGAGGACAGAAGCAGGCAACATGCGCAAGTGCTCCAGGTCTGACCATTGGGCCGGCCGGCCGGGAGCGCGCCTGCAGGCAGACCGCAGCAGGGACGTCCCACACGCGCAGGCTGCCGTCCAGCGAGGCCGAGAGCAGCCAGCGCGCATCCGCGGCCAGCGCCAGGTCAGTGACGCGGTCGGTGTGCCCGCAGAAGCGCCGCACCAGGCGCGCCGCCTCATAATCGTACCTGGCCGGTAAGGATCCGGGCTTAGGCGCGCGGGCGCCGCCGCCGGGGCCGGACACCTAGCGAAGCAGGCGGACGGGGGGAGCCTCGCTGCAGCCACTGGGACCAAAACCCTTGCGCGGCCGTCCCTGTCCATTCGGCTCTGTTGTTCTGGCTCCGCATACAAATCATCCAGCCCTCGAGGCCGCTCCACTCGCCTGCTTGAGGGCCCAGGGTCTGTGGCAGGTGGGCGGGCGAGGGCCAGGGGTGGGGTCTGGGGGTACGCCAGCCGGGCGGGCGCACATGCGGATGACCAGGTCGTCGGCGGCGGCGGCCAGCAGCGCGCTGCCCGCGTGCTGGCACACGCGCGTGAGCGGGCTGCCCGCGTCCAGCTCCGCGCGCAGCCGCCGCGCCTGCCGCCCCGGCCGCAATCAGCCGGTCACCGATGCGCTCTGCATGCATGATGCCCTCCTGCACTACCTGGCCAGCCCTCTGCAGTGTGTGCTGGCTGGGTCCCAGTGGGCCGGCCGCCATCGGCACCGCTGTTTGCATGGGCGCTGTTTGCATGGGCACTGTCCCGCCGCTCATATTACGACTTGTCAGCTGTGCTTGTCAGCTGCACAGCTTCTCAAGCAAGCAAATGATACCCACACAAATGTGTACATAAGCATATAACATCGAAACGCGCCCTGAAGGACCAAATGCGCAGGCGCCCATCGTAGCCGCCGCTGACCATGAGCCGGTTGGCGGCGTCCACCGCCAGGCCGACCACCGCGCCGTCGTGCGCGTTGGCGGCCGGCGCGCTGCTGCGCGCCGGCAGCGCGGGTCAGCCGCCCTGCCCGCGCGGCTCCGGCCCGCAGCAAGAGCAGACGTGCTTCCTAGCGCGGGGCTGCAAGCACGCCATGGGCGGGCCACTACGGCGCCCAGCGCTGCTGCTTGAAATGTGCGGAGTATGAGCGCACGTCCCGCAGGCGCAGGGCTGCCGCCAGCTACGCAGTGCGGCATCTTAAGTGACCGAGGGCGCTGCTAGCGTCCCTGCCGCCACCCAGGTGACGCCGCGCTCATGCCCGGGATGAGGACGCTGGCAGACCGAGCCGCGCACCGCGCATAGAAGCCGCGGTGCAGCCCAGACTGCATGTTGTAGCGGTCCACGCGCCCGGCCGCCGAGCCGACCAGCGCAAAGTTGCCGCAGCTGCTCAGCGCGACCGCGGTGGCCGGCGCGGGCGGCTGCGGGTCCGCGCCGCGCTCGCGCTTGCCCGCCGGCGGGCCCAGCACCGCGTCGCCGAGCGCCAGGTGCGCCAGGCGCCAGGAGTAAGCCGCCGGGTCGCCCGCGTGCGCGGTGACCACGTTGGCCCAGTCGCGCTCGCGCAGCTGTGCAGCAGGGTGATATAGGGTTAGGGTTAGGTTGACAGGTAGGGCTGCGCTCGCAACTGCACGGCGTGCAGGTCGGTCGGCTCACGCACGTGGCAGCTCGCAGGGCGGCCAGGGACGCCTGGGCTTTTCAAGCCTCTGCCAAGCCTGCCAGCAAGCGAGCAAGGGCTAGGCCCCGCGGTCACTACATGGTGTACTCACGATACAATCGCAGGGCTGTCCCCGTGGCTGCATGCTCTCACACATGTCGCCGCACTGCCGTGGTGTGTGCATGTGACGCTGTGCATTACAGCTAATGCAGTGCTGTCCCTTCCCTCCACAGAGGCTGCTGGGCTCTTTTTTGGCAACGCCATGACGCCGGCGCGCCTGGCACGCGTCGAGGGCGACCACGCGCGGCAGCTTGAGCTCGGCCTGGTCGACCTTCAGGCGCTTGGCGCGGCGCGCGACGTGCCGCTGGCTCAGCTCCGCGCTCTGCGCGTCCTGCACCACGGAGAACATGCGGAACGCGCGGTCCTGGCCTGCACGCGCGCGCGCGGCGCCCGCAGGTCAGGCGCTCGAACGCACGATGGGGGCGGGCGCCCGCGGCTGCTCAACGGCGGCTGCGGCTGCTCAACAGCGCTCGCGGCGGCGTACAGGACGCGGAGCACAAGTCAGCTGGCGGCGCACGCGGCGGGGCGCAGGCCCGAAACTGCATGCTGAGGTACACACAGCAGCTTCTGCACGCCGCGCCGCTCTCTCGGTGCACCGCCTGCAGACGCGCAAATCGCGCGGCCCCAACCGGCGGCGCGCTCACGAAAGACAATCTTCGAGCCGCCGGGCGACTGACGCAAGCTGCACGCGGCTGCAGCTCTGCTCCCGGGGCCTCCACGGGCCGCACCCGCCGACAGCAGCCGCGTGCCGGCCTCGCCGTAGAAGCGCACGACCGCCGGCGGCGCGGCGTGGCCGCTGCGGAAGCGCAGCAGGCGCGCGGCGCCGTCCGGCGCGTCGAACAGCCACTGCTTCAGCGCGTTGTCGGCGCCGCCGCTGAGTAGCAGCGGCTCGCCCGCAAAGAAGTGCAGCGATGTCAGCGGCGCGTCGTGCGCGTCGCGCACGACGGTCGCCAGGCGGCGCGCCTCCAGGTCCCAGACCGTCACCGCGCCCGCGCCGCCGCCCGCCGCCATCAGCGGCGCGCCGACGCCTGCGCCGCTGGCCGATCAGCTGACTCCCGCACGCCCGCGCTTGAATTGCGCTGCAGCGCCACACGCTGTGTGAGAGCCGCCCAACAGAGCGCCCATGCCAGCATGACCGCTTGCGACACAAACCCTGTATGCACGGGCAGCCCATTGCACCTTCAAGCCGCAGACGTGGCCATGCCAGGGACCGCCCACGCCGTTCCTTTCGGGCTGCGTGCAAGAGTCAGGCACATCGCCCTTGTTCCACATTTAGGCCACCTGTCCGGAAGGAGATGGCGGTGCAGGCGCCGCCGCCGGCGGCGCGCGGCGGCGCGCCGTCGGTGCCGCCCGCGGTCGTGGCGGCGCCGACGCCCGAGGCGTTGGCGAACTCGGCGACCGGCTCGTCATAGCGCAAGTTGTGCAGCAGCGCCCGGCTGCGGGCGCGCACACGGGACGCTTTTGCGCCGCTCTCGGAGGGTCTTTTGAGCAGCATCGCAGGCCTAGCGGCACTTCCCGTCACGATGCCCGGTCGGCCCCCCAAGCAGCTCATGCTTCTAGGGCTGAAAACCGAACTGCATGCTGCCCCGCGCACGGGCGCGCGCCCGTCCGCCAGGCCGACGCCGACGACGTCCAGCGCCGGCGAGGCCGCCAGGCAGCGCACGGCGCAGCGCGCGGGCCGGAACTCGAACAGCCGCTGCCCGCTCGCAAAGTTCCAGAGCTGCAGGCGCCCGTCCGCGCCGCCCACCACCACCTTGTTCAGGTAGGTGTCCGGGTGCGCCATGCACGTCGGCTGGAAGTCATCGCCCAGCGCGATGCTGGCCTGGCGCGGCGCCCGAGCGGCCAGCCTCAAGAGTAGGTGTGACGCGGCGCCCGAGCGGCCGCCTCAGGAGCAGGAGTGAACGCGGGCTGTTGATTGCAAGGACAGCTGCAGCTGCGGAGCCGTGCACCGTCAACGACCGACTGGGCACTCCCGTGCGCGCCTGGTACCACGTGTGCGCCCTCCGCAAGCAACGACATGCTCAGCGATACAGTAATGCACAAAGCAGCCTGAGTGCGCGATGCAGAGCCGCACAGGACTCCGGCGCCGTACACGCGCGGCCAGGCCGGCTTGCGCGTGGGCGCAGGCGGGGCGGGGGCGCGCCAGGGGCTCGCCGTACTCGCCGACCGCCCAGACCAGCAGCCGCTGCTCGGCGCCCAGGCTCAGCAGCCGCTCGCCGAGCACCAGGAGCTGCAGGATGCCGGTTCGGTGGCCGCGCAGCGTCCCGACACTGCCGCCCCGCGCGCCCGCCGCTGGTGACCCGCCGATGCGCGCCGTGCATACACGGTGCACGGCCATGCATGCGGGTGTGCAGTGCAGCACGCTGCGGCGCCGGACCCGCGCAGCCGCTCGCGCTGCTGCGCCGGGCCAGCCTGGGGCAGCCTGTGTGATATGGCGCTGCGCAGACGGGCCACACATGCCAGCCGCGCGGCGCACCAGTGCACGCGCTGGCAGACCAGGATGTCCGTGCGCACGGCGGCGAACGTGAGGTCCTTCTGCACCGCCAGCGCCGTGATGCTGTGCGGCAGCTGCCCCGCGAACGCGGGCAGCCGGCACCCGTCAGCACCGCACGCTCGCTCACACACTCGGTGCCTGCCCAGCCGCTCAGAAAGAGCCTGACAGCTGCGGCGGAGCCAGGAACAGCACGTGCACAGCGCGGGGCTCCCACCTGGGGACCGACCAGCGTGAGCCGCAGCTGCGCACAGTTGAACACCTGCGTGCACACCCGCCTAGAGCCGCTTGCAAGATAGTGCATACTGCCGTGCATACTGCCGCAAGTGCACATGCAGGCCGTGTCGTGGCCTCGTGCATACACACGGCTAGCCTTGGCACAAGCTGCAAGGCATAGAAAAGCATGCTCTCTGCAACTGCAGTGTACATAGGATGCACACCTGCCAGGCCTTGCCCACGCTGACGGTGACATACGTCTCGCGCCCCAGCCGCTGCACGGCAAAGGGCAGCCGGTCAGTGATGTAGCCCAGTGCTCTGAACGGCAAGAAGAGCGGCTCCCGAGCCGCGACCATTGCAGCGCAAGTTGCGCCGTGCCAGGAGTGCTGTGCAACTGTTGAAGAAAAGAATTGCTGCTGCAAAAAAGTTTGTGCCGCCAGGGTCTCAAGCCCGCGAAATTTTGATTTTCAGGTTCTGTACTCTGCGCGGTCCCGAGCCTACGCGCAGATCGCGCTCTGCGACCCACCACGTCCTCGAGAGCCTGGGTCTCCTGCTGCAAATGGAGACTGCACCTGCAGGTGCTGGCCAGCCGTGATGGGTGCACAACTTCACCGCACCAGACGGGGGTGCGGGCCAATCGCTCTCTGCTGCGTGCCCTGCTACGCTCTGCACCAGTGCCACTCACCGAGTGCAGCGCCGCGCTCAGCCCTCTGTTTTCCAAGGTGGTAATGTGCCTGCAAGTGCTTGGCGTTTGTGCAGTCTAACCAGGTCCGCGGCTGAGTACGCACGCTGTCTGCCTGCGTGGCCAGGCACAGGCGCCTGCCGGTGCTGGTGCTGGTGCTGGCCGGGCTGCTGTGCGCAAGCGCCGCATTGCCCGAGCACGAGCACCGGCACGCGCACGCGCACCGGAGGCGCTCACGCGCGCGGGCCCCGGCTGCCGCGCCGCGCTCGGGTGCGCACCACGCGGAGCACTTGGAGCACCCTGCCGGCAGCGCCGCCGCCAGCGGCGGCGCGCTCGAGCGCGGGGGCGGGGCCGGGGAGGAGGGCGGCTTTGAGGAGGAGGAGGAGGAGGACTCTGCGGCGGAGCCGCCGCGGCGACTCTGCCGCGGCCGGGAGCAGGTAGCGGCGCGTCACCTGCCGGCACTGTTTAACTGCCGTGTCTTCTGCCTGTCAGCCTGCCCTCTGAGCGAGTGGGTGGACCACCCGGACGCCAACCACACGGGCCTGTACGACCCGGCGGCGCAGTGCCCCGAGTTCGCCAAGGACTTTGTGTGCGGGCAGCCCTACGAGCCCGCGCGCCCGGACCCCGGGCTGTACGCGCGCGAGTTCCGCAAGGTGTTCCGGCCGCGCGAGTGCGAGCTGCGGCCCTGGGACGCCGCCGGCTTCGAGCGCTGCCTGGCCGGGCGGCGCCTCGTCATGGTCGGCGACTCGCTCATGCGCCAGACCTTCACGGTGCGCGCGCGCGCGGCGGTGGGTGCAGGGCGGGGGTGAGGCTGGGCGCAGGGACCGCACTGTGCAGAGCGTGGGCTTGCTTGCTCTTGCAGCTGATACAAATAGGCTTGTGAAGACTTGCTGGTGGCGAACGGAGCCATGCAGGGGCCTCTGTTACGTTTTGGCTTGCTCTTGTCCATACCGGTACATAAAAGTCTCGATCACGTGATGTGGCTGCTGCAGCTTGTGTATGGTGTGGAGGGCTGCTGCAGCTGACCAGGGCGCTCGCGCGCTGCAGTCGCTGGGCTGCCTGGCCGCGCCCATCGTTGAGAGCGGCGTGTCGGGCGAGTGGCGCAACGCGGAGCCCGAGCCGGCGCCCGCGGCGGCAGCGCCTAGCCCGGGCGCAGATCCCGACTCCACTCCGCCTCCGGCGCGGCTCGTGCCGCCCGGGGAGCGGCGCGCGTACGGCGTGACCGCGGATGACGGCACCGTCATCAACGCGACCGCGGAGTGGTTTGGCAACTTCACGCTGAACAATGGCGCACAGGCGCGCGGCCGGCTCCCAGCGAGCACCCCCGGCCGCCAGGCCCCTGGGTCATCAAGGCAGGCGTGAGCTCTGCCAAGAGTATGCAGGAGCGATCGGCCTGTGGCAAGCTGTGTGCTAAACCATGCGTTATAGCTGGCCATGGCAGGGGAAGGAAGCAGTACTGCGGCAGAGGAGCTACGCGGACAAGAGGCCTGGTGGCGAGCGCAGGTGCACATCCGCAACTCGGGTTGGTTCCATGTGCAGCTGTGGGACGACATGCTGGCAGACCTGCAGCCGCTGGCGCCCTCGGATGTCCTGTTGGTAAATTACGGCGCCTGGTACGCGGCCCCGCCCTTTTGCACATAGCGCAGCCTGTACAAACCAAGCCCCACACCCCTGTCTCTGGCGGCGCGCAGAGCCCGCCACCGTCGAAGGCTTGCATGATCCTAGCATGCAAGGCAAGTATTTACACATGCATCTGCTGAACAGCTTGACAATAAAGCGACCACTGTTTTGGCTCATGCAGCCTTATGGACAGAGCAACAACACGCACCCTCGTGGGCCTGGCCAAAGCTTCGGAGCATGGGACACGCCTGATGCAATGCATGTCTGCCACGCTCCAGCGGGCATGTCTGGTGCAGGCCTGCCGGGCTCTGATACGCCGGGGTGTGATCAGGCGCGCCCTGCCCAGGCGGGCACTGACCGGGCGCGCGCGCGCGGCAGGTACGGCCGCTTCAACTGGGGCGCGCGCACGTACGGGCTGTGGGAGCGCTGGAAGCGCGATGTGAACGAGCTGTTCTTCCAGCGGCTGGTGGACGTCAAGGCGCGCGTAATCTGGAAGTCGTACGCGCCGACGCACTTTGGCGGCGTGACCGGCACGTTCACCATGGCGCGCGCCCCCTCATGCGCTGCAACGTCCAGGAGCGGAGCACTAACCAATCAATTGCGGGGGGTTCAGACAGCTCAGCATGCCAGCCCTTGTTGCACCACGCAGAGACGCCGCCCGTAAACAGCCAAGGTTGGCTGATGGCCGGCTGTATAATACTCATTTATTTACTCCCCACGCCCTTGCGCCGCAGGTCGAGGAGCAGCTGCGCGCAGACCCGCGCGTGCCGCCGCGGCCGCGCTGCGAGCCGGCCGCCGTTGGCGAGTTCTGGTACGACGAGTACATCAGGGAGCTGCTGCGCGAGTGCGGGCCGCGCTGCGCGCACATCAGCGTCCTGCCCGTGTTCGACCTGTCGCTGGGCCGCCCGGACAGCCACCACGGCTCGTTCGGGCGTGGGCGCGTGGACGACGCGATCACCGACTGCCGCCACTTCTGCAACAACGTGGTCGACGTCTGGAATGTGGTGCTCTACAACTTCATGTGCTTTACTTGACCTGTTCTGTTGGCGATCAGGCATGCTGTGCCTGCTCTGGGGTTACTTAGCTACAGAGATGGCCTTTTGTAGTGTGCTGCTCGCTCTGCAGCACACGAGCGGGTTCAGTTCAGGGTCCCTGAGCTGGTCTTGCTGCGCCAAGCTTCCGTCGTAGCACAGGCTGTGAGATTGTAGGGCAATGAGCAAGGCGCCTGTTGTTTGTAACTCAAACAGACCCTAGCCGTTCAAAAGCCGTTCTTGTACGAACTTCGCTATTACCCTGCACACCCGGACCGTCGCGCATCACTCGCGATCTGAGGCGCTCAAGCTGTACAAGGTTCTCAGCAAGCGCCGGCGTTGGGTGGCAGGATCTGAGGGAACGCAACCTGGCCTGGTGCTGGACCTGCGCAGACCTGCTCTGACACACACACTTGCGAGTGCGTGACCCACCGAGTGGGGCAGCGCACGGAGGCGCTTTGCTGCGCCTGTGTACCAACCGTGCGGGCCCCGCGCGGCCCAGCATGTACGGGTGCGCCCCGCTCTGGGCCAGCTGTGCCGCAGCGGCGGCGCTGGTGCAGCTCGCGGCTGGCTGCATCGTCATCGAGCTGAACCCATCAGGCTTCCACGCCAATGTGAACAACCTGCTCGCGCTCATCCCGCTTGTGGCGCACCTGCACAACGGCACCGTGCACTACCGGCTCAACCGCTTCCACTACAAGTGCAGGTTGCTGCTGCTCCTGCGCAGCACAAACACAGGCTTGAGCCACCTGCTCCTGCGCAGCACAGCCTGTGTTGTGGTTGTGGCAGCGTGTACAGCACCTCAAATTCCTGTTTGCTATTGACCTGCCAGCCCCTGCTGAGCGCGCTGCCAGCAGTCCTGGGCAATGGTGGCGTCACGCCGGCGGCTCTGCGCCGCAGCGAGGACGGCGGGCTATCAGACTTCCTGGACCATGAGCAGCTCGCGCTGTGGCCGCTCGCGGACGGCACGCCTGACGACATCCGCGCCGCCGGCTGCGTGTATGGCACGCTCAACTACGGCTGGGACCTGCGCAAGAAGCTCAAGCCGCGCATCCCGATGGAGGACCTCATCGCCGACGCGCTCGAGCGGGTGCGCGCCAACAAGTGTGAACAGCAGTAACAATCATTTGCATTGCGGACGCGCTTGAGCGCGTGCATGCCACTCAATATGTACATCAGTCAAAAGTCATTTGCAGCTTAGCAGCGTAAGTGCGTCAGGATGTCAAATGCGGTGAAAACATGGTTTGCCATTCAGCACGCTTAACATGCCAGGAGCAGCCTCCCTGCATCCTGTGCACGCCCTGGTCGGCGGCGCCGGCGCGCACGCCGCGGCGCGGCCGCACGGGGTGACAGCGGCTGCGCGCGCCGCGCGCAGAACTGGCGGTATAAGCCGCACGTGCAGGCCAAGGTGGACGCGGCGATGCAGCTGCTGGGCTCCAAGCCGAAGCCGACCATTGCGTTCCACGCGCGCGGCGGCGACAAGCGCGACGAGGACATCAAGTGCGCTCGCGCAGGCTCCCACCCTGGAACACGTTGGAGACAAGAATGGACGTCTTGTCACAGCAAAGTCACATCTGATGATGCTATCATTCTGGTAGGACCACTGCATGCCGTGCGCCCCAGCTCTGTGTGCGCCATGACAGTCGCTCGCGCTCGCTCGGCTCACGTCCTTCTTGGCAGATAGCATCACAGGAAGTAATAGTCGCATCGCATGGCGAAGCTGCTGGAGCTGCTTGGAGAGATGAGGTCGTTGGTCCCTGTGTGCGAGCCTTGCTGCGCTGGGGTCATGCGCCGTGCAGCACGGGTGCTGCAGCTTCCCTTGTTATGCTGGCAGGCTTGTCATGGCTCTCCAACACTACATCGAGCCATGAGTTGTGGCTCATGTTGCCCCCGCGCGACCCCGCAGTCTCCACCGGAAGATTGTCGGCGCGGATGATGCTGTCGCGTCCTTCATACGCGCGTGGCCAGACATCCGGGCGCGCGCCCTGCTCCTGTCACTGTTGTCTGGCAGGCGCCTGGCCCGTTGTCATGCGGATTCGTCATGGCCTCTCTCAACCATGCTTCTCACGCTGATACGCATGATTCTTTCCCCTGTGCTCATTCCACCATGCTAGGACCGCAGCGCAGCAGGAGCGAACGCATCGCGCGCAACGCAGCTAGGCTGTTGGTCACAGGACTTTGCGGCGCATGCGGCGTGGTCACACAATGATGCGATGCCTCAAGAGGAGCTTGAGGAAGCATGCAATTAAAGCAACAAACACAGCGCCTGGTGGCACATGCTGCACACCCTTGTGCCAGAGACAAGGCTCACTGGGCGGCTGCGTGACGGCATCCTGTGCCCCGCGCGCGCGCAGGGCGGCACCTATGAACCAGGGAGTGGGGTTCACTAGGGTCTCCGTGACGGCGCCTGACCCCCGCGCGCGCGCGCGCAGGGCGGCACCTGCGTGATCGTCGGCGACGACGAGCAGCTGGCGGCCAAGATCGGCGAGCAGGCAGAGCGGCTCATTGGCTGCCAGGCCTGGCGGCCAACCGCATACAAGCTGCCCGGCGGGCACAACCAGTCGACGTTCACGCACTCCAGCTATGAGGTCAAGTGCGCAGCGACCGCGGAGATGTTTGTGGACGAGGAGATCATGGCCAACTCCGACTACCTGGTCCGCGCCCCCACATTGACCTAACCTGCGGCGCAGAGCCAGAGAACGCCTTGTCAAATGAACCCTAGCCCTGATCCTATGCCCTATGTCAAAGCGACAGTGCCATAGGGAGCCAGACCGACAGAGCCACAGAGAGCCATAGGGAGCCAGGCCGACAGAGCCCTGTGGTTGCATGCGTGGCGTGTTCCTGCCCAGGCGTTGCCGGGTTTGCCCTGCCGAGCGGCCGCCCGAGCGCGCGCGCGGCGCGCAGGTGGGCTCGTACAACTCGGGCATCCTGCAGTTCATCACGGTGCTGCGGCACAAGCTGCGCGGGCGCAGCCGCACGACGTACGTGGACTCGTGCGAGCGCCAGTACGACTGGGTGACCTCGGTGCAGAAGGCGCTGTCGCCCGACTGGGACACTGCGGCCTGAGCCGCGTGGCGGCGCGGCGCCGGCGGCGGTGTGATGCGGCGGTGGTGGTGTCATGCGGCGGCGCGGCACCAGTGGTGGTGTGACGCGGTAGTGGCGGCGTGATGCGGCGGCGTGGCGCCAGAGGCGCAGCCGCCTGTGTTGAGGGGCCGCCGGGCGCGCGCACAGCCTAATCCGGGCATGCTCGGGCGGGTCCGCGCGAGCTGTCTATGCAGAGGAGGGAGGCCGGGTGCTCTATTGCCTGGATGCGGCTGCTGTTGTCCTCTGGGGCATGCATCAGAGTGTGTGTTTTTACGTCATAAGTAGGTGTAGCGGAGATGGCAGGGCCTAACCAGGTATGCATGTCTGAAGCATGTATAAAGCCTGCTCCTCAGCGTGTCTGCTCCTTGAGCCCTGCATGTTGGCTGCGCATGCCCACGCGGGAGCCAGGCTGAGGACAGTGCTTGGTCCGTTTGTGAGCCAATCAAGGAGTTGTGTCTACAGTGCTGCCGGTGAGCGTCGATTTGCAGCAGTCCCCTGGCGGTCATGCCGCGAGCAGCTGCCACTGTGCAGGTGCCTAGTGCAGGCTTGACGCTGAGCAGGTACCTGCCTGACGAGTAATGTGCGGGCAGCTGTGGGTCTGTGCTGCAAACGCGTGTGGCAGTCCACGCTCCAAGCAGCTGCATCCAAGCAACCCGAGCATTGCAAGCAACTGCATGTCACTTGCGCCGATCATCGTTGCTTGCATGCGTCCATGGGTCAATTGACATTGGCAATCTTGCAAGGAGCTTTTTGACCCTGCAAGGGTGTGCCGCCAGCACAAGTACAGTCCGGGCAACTTTGTAGACGGGGGGAAACTTTGCTTCCAGGAAAGTCCACAGCAATCCGCAGAAGAGTTGAGCAAGGCTGCCGACACCTGCATGCTGCTCCAGACGCTGACACACGTAGATGGCAGATGAGCCAGTGACATTGGCGCCGCAGGTCGTTCAGTATGACACAGTCACAGGCGTGCCGTCAGAGTTCAACCAGTACCTGCCCAAGGACTGCGAGGAATACAAGCGGTGGGCGGCCGGCCTTATACGCGCGCTGTCTGCGGGTGCTCTGACTCGTGTGGGCCTGCAACAAACTCTGCTCTATCAGCAGGTGTACATAAAGTCACTGATGCTGATGCAGCCTCCTAGGCAAGTGTGTGCGTGGTTGCTATGCGACATTGGTGGGCTCCGCACAGTCACTGCAGTCCGTTTTCTCCTTCGTCCTTTAGAGCGCTTTGCCAGACAGCTTGTGGCCGCTTGCGGCCTCGATTAGAGCACATACAGAGGTGTGTTTGACGTGTTTGTGCCTTGCACGCTCAGCGCCTGAGGACACTTGATGAGAAGCGGGCGCTCTCTCAGCAGCTGCACTCGCGTTGCTAAAGCTCAATAAGTGTCAAGTGGCTCCCTGTGAGCTAGGGAGGTTTGCTTCTGACAGTGCGTCAGGCGGCGCGGGCAGTGGGGCTCCTTGGGACAGAGCTGGCAAGCATTACTTCTTTTTCATCTTAGGACAGGCTGCATGCTAGTGTGACAGGGCATTCGACAGCAGGAGCACGGCGCGAAGGGACGCCATGGCATCCGCTTTATGCGTGGGGCCTCTCAGCAAGGCTGACGTCCTGTCAAGTAGGCACAGGGGCCGCTGGGCCACGGCAGCAGGGGCCACGAGTAAACTGCCGGTGGGGAAACAGCAGACGGGTGTGTGGCTGGCGTCAGGGAGACAGTCGAAGGGCGCAGGCGTTGAGGGCGCGTTTGCGGAGCTGAATGCGATGGTGAGGACGAGGAGGTCGAGGTTGGCGGCCGGGCGGCCAGGGCGCGCGGAAGGCGAGCCACGGCACTGAGCCAGGGCGCGCCGCGGCGGGGATCAGGTGGAAGGCGGCCGGTGCGGGCGTGGAGGGCGGCGTCGCGGAGCTGAAGCTGACCAGCAAGGGCGAGGAGATGTAGCAGCAGCTGCCGGGCAACAAGGGCATGTGGAACGGGAGCCACGGGACTGAGCCAGGGAGTGCTGGGGGCCAGGTGGAAGGCGGCCGGTGCGGGCGCGGAGGGCGGCGTCGCGGAGCTGAAGCTGACCAGCAAGGGCGAGGAGATCGAGAAGCAGCTGCCGGGCGGCAAGGTCAAGAAGAAGGCGCGGCCGGAGGTCGTGCTGGAGACCAGCACGCGCAGCAAGAAGAAGTGCGTGACCACCATCCTGGGTGCGCGGCCTGCGGCAATCGTATCCCTGTAACCCTAATCCTACCCCGGCCGCTGCACGCATGCAGCGCCCGCGCGGTGTGCACGCAGGCGCACCAGCCGCGCATGCTGCCTCCAGCGACAGGCTCGATGCATGTCTGAGCGGCTGCTTTGCCATGCAAGCTGGCAATTGGTTTGAGGACCGAGGGCACGTCTCTGCGCAAGCATGACATAGCAAGGCAGTGCGCACCAGTCAGGCACAGGGTGCACGGAAAGGCGTCCTGTGCTGTGAGCTTGCGGCTTGTTCTGCTACGTGTCCAGCTTGTTCATGCAGTCACTTTGCTGTGCGCCGCCGGGCGCGCTTCACGGCTTCCAGGTTCTCTGAGCTGCTGTCACGCGTGTCACCAAGCTGCACAAAAGCCGTGCTGCCTCCTGTGCAGGCCTGGAGGTGTTTGGCGTGAAGCTGGCAGAGGCGTCCAAGCTCTTTGGCAAGAAGTTTGCGAGCGGGGCCAGCATCACGAAGAATGCCATGGAGAAGGATCAGATAGAGGCGCGCCCTTCTTGGCTGCAAAATCTGGTTACTGTTTGGCGATGAAAGAGTGTGACATGCGCTGTACGCAGCGGAGCACACGCATGTGTATCTCTCCCGCTGCAGGCATGCAAGGATTTGCTTGCCATGCATGCCTGTACCTGCCACGGCGCATGCTTGTGATGAGGTCCTTGCGCGCTGCCGCGCTGCAGGTACAAGGCGACTTTGTCGACAAGGCCGCTGACCTGATCGTCAAGACGTACAAGGACAAGGGCATAGAGAAGAAGCACATTTTTGCTGTTGTCGACAAGAGGAAAGGGCCGTTCTTCGACGAGGAGGACGACGAAGACTGAGGCCCCTCTCCCAGTGTGTTAGCAGCTGTGCCCTGCCCCCGCGCTTTGTACTCTTGTTGTTTGCTGCACTTGTAAGCCAGCTTGTAACACTGCGCGCACTCTGGTGCCGCATCAGGTTCGCGCAGCGTGTCCAGGCCAAAAGCCCCTGTGCAATACTGAATAAGGCTTGCGATGGTTGGTTGACCTGCATGCAGTGTCCATCACAGGTCGGATCATACAGCGCAGTGACTGTTACACGGGGCGCACAGGCTGTGACACATGCACAGCCAACATGCGGGGCACATGCATCGCAGGCTGGCGTACTGCCAGTTCAGTAACCCCTCCATCCCCTGCAGACCGTGACCTCGTTCTCGGTCAGGCACCGCGGCACAGCCGAGAAACATATGACACTCGGACAAGCCCTGCAGCGGAGTGCGGTGCTCCCCCTGGATGCGCGTGCGCCCTCACTGCCGCGCTGCGAACATGAAGCGCTGGAAGAGGCCGACCGCAGCTGGCGCGCTGCGCTGCTCCGCCGGCTCGGCGGCCCCCCCGGGCGCCCGTCCAGCCAAGAGGTTGGCAGGCGGCTCAGCCGCAGCAGGACCCTGCGCTGCCCCACCGCGCTGCCGGGTGCGCAGCCGCTCTCCGGGGCGTGCCTTGAGCCGGCGCACGGGGCGGGCCGGCTGGGCGGCCTCGCCCGCCGTCATAGGTGCACCGCCGCCGCACGCGCCTGCCCCGGGGTCACCATCAGCAGCGCGGCGCGCGCCGGGCGAGGCGCCGCCAGCCCCGGCTCCGCGCGGCGCTGGCTGCCGCGCGCTTGCATGCGCCTGAGCTGGCCGCATTCGCGTGCCCGGCTCGCCATCTGCAGCGCTGGCATGGCCCCCGTCGGGTACGCTGCCGGCGGCAGCCGCGCACGGCGATGGCACGCCTGCTCCGCCGGCGCCGCGGTGCGCGTCGGGAGCGCGCGCTGCGGCGGCCGCGCAGCGCGGCGGCGGCTGCCGGCCGGGCGCCGCGGCGGCGACGCGCGCGCGGGGCGGCGCAAACGGCCTGTGCACCGCGGCGCCGGGCGGCGCCGCGCCGGAGACCCACTGCCCGGCGCGGCGCGCGGCGCCGGCGGCCGCCGCGCGCCCGACCGCGCGCCGCGCCTCGCGCTCGTACAGGCTCACATGGCGGAGGCTGGCAAAGCCGCCCTCGCCGCCAGCGTCGCTGTCGCCGCCGACCTCATCGCCGCCGCCGCTGCCGTCGCCCGCCGCCGCCCCTCCGAGCGGGCTGATGGGGCCCGCATCGCGGTCGTGCGCCCCGGGGCGGCTGCGGCGGCGGGAGCGACGGCGGCGGGCGGGGCTGCCCGCGCGCGCGGCAGGATCTGCGTCCTCAGGGCTGGCGCTGGCGGCCCTGCCCCGGCGGCCGAGCCGGCCCCGGCCACCCTCCCGCGCAGCGCTGCACCCTTTGCCACGCGGCGCGGAGCGATCTGCCCGGTCGGAGGCACGCGCGGGACCCTCGCCCGCCCCGCCGCCTCCATCGTCGGCCGCCTCCGCAAAGCGGCCGTGCAGGCCGAGCATGCCGTGCTGCCGCGCGCTGCGCTCGCCGCTGCGGACATCCCCCGCGACGGCATCCCGCTTTGGCCGCTTGGACGTAAGCGGGCTACCCGGGCCTCCGGCGGGTGCCGGGGGGTCTGGGTCAGAGGCCCGGGTGTCAGGGAGGGCGAAGGCAGGGTCGGGGTCCTCCCCGTCGCTGCCCAAGATAGGCTCGTCGGCCGCGATGTCGGCGCCCTCGTAGAAGGCCTGCAAGCGCCCAGGTTGCAGACTGTGGTTAGCGTGCATGCAGGCTTTGGTGCGCCGAGTCTGTCAAGCAAGCAGGACGAGCCAAGCAAGCGCAAGCGACAAGTGGCAAGGCTGTGACAAGCAGCGCCAAAGGTGCTTGACAACATGCTGACGATGCGCACAGCTACCCCGCTTTGGCATTCCACTCTTGTGCGGCACCTGGCGCTGGCGCCGGCGCACGCCCGAGCTGGGCAGGCCGGTGGCCGGCGCGCCCCAGGCGCCGTCGCTGCCGGGCTGCCCCGCACTGCCGCGCAGCGCCGAGCGCCCGCGGATCGGCGGCAGCAACAGGTCGTCGCCCAGCTTGAGCGGCGTGCCCAGCAGGCAGGGCGCGCGGCCGCCCTGCCGCCCTGCTGAACGCCCGGCAGAGCGTCGGGGCATCCCCCGGAACCCTGGCGAGGCAGGGTCGCCGAGGGTGGGGCTGGCAGCGGGCGCGTCCAGGCCCGGGCAGGCATGCGCGCGGCTGCGCAGGGGCGTCCCGCTCAGCCCCAGCCGCGCGCCGCCGCGGGGCGCTGGGCTGTCGGCTGACAAGCGGCGCCTGCGACGAGCGTGCGGGGAGCCGCGCAGGGGCGAGCCTGCAGCCAGGACTTCCTCAAAGGAGCCCACCAGAGGTCCGGCGGCCCAGCCCATCGCGCGGTCGAGGCTCCCACTGCCAGCTGAGCCCAGCAGCCCAGAGCTGGAAGGGTCCAGACCCACAACGCGCTCCAGGCTGCCGCTGCTGGCAGAGCCCAGCGTCGCGTGGCTGGACGATTCAGGGCCATGGCGCATTTGGCGCCCAGCAGGCTGGCGCAGTGCGCGGTCCAGCTCTGAGCTGCCGCTGCTGGCGGCTGCCAGCCCGCCGCTGCCGCCGCCCAGCGCCGCTTCCAGCGAGGCCTCGCCTGCGCTCAGCCCCAGGCTCGCATCCGCAGGCTCCGCGTCGCAGCCGATGCCCGCAGCCGCCCTGCGCTGCGGCGCTCCCGCGCCATGCGGTGCCCGCGCACCAGCGCCGCCGCGGCAGCCCGGCGCGGGCAGCGCGGACAGGCTGGGTGCCGCTGCCTCGGACGAGGATGCCGGGAAGCTCAGGCCGGCGGCAGGCGGGCCCGCCGCGCTGCCCGGCGCGCCCTCAGATGCCCTCCCGCCAGAGTGCAGGCCCCGGCAGGCCAGGCTGGGCTCCAGCGCAGCCCGGCCCCCGCCCAGATCGGCCCTGAGGTCGCCTGCCTCGGTGCAGCCATCCAGGGCGGCCTCTGACACGCCCGCCAGTGCGCCTCCGCGCCCTCCCGCAGCGCCCTCCAGGCCCATGTCCGCCAGGTAGGCGCCCGCACCGCGAGCGGCGTGCGCGGGCGGCTGGCGTCCCCGGAAAGGCGCGCCCAGGGCCTGCGGCCAGCCGTCCTGGCTGCCGCCCGCGTGCTCGCTGACCAGCCACTCCTCGTGCAGCACCACGGACACGCCGCGCGGCTCAGCTCCCTCCGCAACCCCCGCTGCAGCGCCGCTGCCGGCGGGCAGGCAGCTGGGCTCTGCGGCGGCGCCTGTACAGGACGCGGTGGTGGGGCCCGGCGCGTCTCTGCGGGCGCGCAGATCCGCGGCGGCCGCCGCGCCGTCGTCACCGCCGCTGCCGCCGCGGGCGCCGCGCAGCCCCAGCGCTGCCAGGGCAGGCAGGCAGCCGCTGCCGGTGCGCGGCCGCTTGCGCGCGGGCGCGCGCGACGCCTCCGTGGCCTGGCCCGGCTCGGCCGCGGCGCGCGGGTCCCCACGCGCCTCCGAGCCTGCGCCCTGATCCGCGCCGGCGCCCTGGCTAAGGCTGCCCGCGCGGCGCGCGCGCGCGCCGGCGCCGCAGCGGAAGCGGCTGAACGCGCCGCCGCGGCCGGGCGCCGCGCGTTCGGCTTCAGGCTGGGGGTCGGGCACTGGGCCGGGGCTGACGGCGGCCTCTGGCTGCGAGCCGTAGCCCGCGCGCCTGCGGGCGGCGCGCTCCGCTGGCGAGCTCCCGGGCGCCAGCCGCGGCGCCGGCTCCTCGGACGCAGCGGACCCTGCGCCGGACCCTGAGGCGGCATGCTCCGATGCGGCGGCGGGCGCGGCGCGCTGCGCGGCGCATGCGTCCGGCTCTGCGGCGCCGCGCGCGCGGTCTGGCGCGCCGGCAGGCGCACATGCAGGGTCTGAGTCGCCGGCTGGGGGGCGCGCGGGGTCCGGGGCGGCCGCGGGACCGTGCGCGGCATGGGCGTCGCTCTGCGCCGCGGGTCGCGGCGCCGCAAACTCGCGCTGTGCGGCTGCGTCTGCCGCCGGCTGCTGCCGGAAGTAGGCCGCAATGCCGCCGCCCGGGGCAGGCTTGCTGGCGCCTGCAGTGTTACACATGCATTCACTCCACAGCTACGAATGACCTGGCTATTGCATCATCATACTCAATTTGCATTGTCAACTGACCTACACAAAACATGTCAGGCTTGTTATCATGAGGTAGTACACACGTGCCCTCACATGACAGCATGCGAGCCTCTCCGGTTGAGAGGCAGAATAGGGAAGCCAAGGGGCTCACCTGCATCCCTGTCCTTGCCTCTGCGCCGCGCGCTCTGCAGGCTGCCCGGCGCGCTGCAGTTCAGGGGCAGCGGGCGCAGCACGCGCGACGGCACAGCCAGCAGCGGTGCATATGGCTGCAGCGTGATCGGGTTGAGCTCGCCTGTGGACACGGCGTGTGTGAACAACCACGCCTGCCACACTTTCACATCGAGCACCATATCAGGTAAGGAGCGACTACAAGGGGTGCCGATCATATGAAAGCCCCAGCGATGGCGTGTGCGCACCCGCGGCGACGGCGCGCGCGGTCGCGTCAGGGAGGGGCGGCCCGAGGAAGGACAGGCCGGCATCGTCCGCGCCAGGTACGGCCTCAAGCACCTGCACCCACAGCCCTGACATGGCGCGCGTGCAAAGTAACACTGTCCGCTGTCGCGTGCTGCAGCTCGGCGCTCTCATGAGGAGCAGCACAGAATGTGCGTGGCTGCTGCAGCACACACTCGAACCGTGCGGCCTGATCAGGCACAGGGAAGACAGCATGCGCGAGTGAGCTGGCAGCCAGCAGCTCTGGTCTTTCCACACAAGGCTCAGCGCACCTGTGCGCCGGCGCCCAGCCCGCCCGCCGGCAGCGGCGCGAGTGTCACCAGGGCGCGCGCGTCAGCGCAGTACACGCGCTGGTGGCGGAACGTCCACAGCGCGCGCTGGAACGCCGCCTCGTACCCGCGCGGCACCGACACGCCCGAGAAGCGCAGGCTCTTGACCACCTGGACGGGGCGGCGACAGCTGCAGCCCCCGCTTGCAACAGCCACACATGTCGGTTACAGGTACTGCTCCTTGCACTTTGTTGAGTGAGTTTGGGACGCCTCTGGGCTTGGCGCCGCCGGCTCCCGAGGGGTGCATGAGCAACAGGCCGGCAGCGCCTGTGCCGAGGCGCACGCAGACGGAGATGCTCACCCGCACAAAGGACTTGAGCCGCCGCATGTGCGCGTGCGCCTTCTTCACGCCGATGCCGCTCAGGCCGCGCAGGAAGTCGCACCCAGACATGATGCACATCTGTGGAGCAGCACATTGTTGCGTTGTGGACTCAATTGTACATGAAGCCCAGCTGCTTTGTAACCATGAGCAAATCAGCATGAACATGGCAAGCACCAACAAGTCATGCAATGACCAAAAAGTCCCACGGTCAACGCACAACAGTCCTCAGGGCACGCAGCGCGCGCCGCACCTCCAGGAACATGTCGTGCGTGAAGCCGGCAAAGCCTGGGTCGCGGTTGCGCGGCAGGTCCGCCAGGCACACCTGCTGCCCCGCCCCTGCCTTGTCCATCTTGAACAGCACGCGGGGGCAGCCGTAGGGCAGCATGTCGCTGTCCTCCGTGATCACCTGCGGCGCCAGGGAGTCAGGGTGTAGGGTTGGTATTGGGGAGCTGGCCTGCATCAGGCTGCCCTGCCAGCAGAGGTCCGCTGCTGTCATGGCGCCATGCGCGATTCGCACCGCATGGACCTTGCCGTTGAGGGCGAGGTACGCCATCTGCGCGTCCGCCTCATACGGCGCCACAATGAAGTCCACCCCAGCGCCTTTGAGCGCCTGCCATGAGCCGGCCACCCTCTTCACCATGCTCTGATGGGCTGGATCTGCAAGTCTAGCAACGAGGCGCAAGACGTGCAGGTTGCAGCAGCTCATGCACAGTGCAGGCTGGGCTTCGCGGCGGACATATTGTGAAGGGAGCATTTGTATGGTATTCCCACAGCTGCAAGCACTGAATGGGTCTGGCTGGTATATGCCTCTATGGCATAATGCAAGCTTCAACGTGCCTGGATGAAGCGCAGCGCAACATCGGGGCTGATGTCCACGGCGCGCTGGTAGCATTCGAAGGCAGCAATGCGGTTGCCTGCGGCTGCGTGCGCTTGCGCCTTGGCAAGAAACTCCTTGCGTAGCCTGCCAACCGCAGACGCAGGCCCTCACTCGCGCCGGCAGTCAAGCAGCCAGCGCCATGCTCCTCGCACTGGCTAGACCGCAGGTTGGTGGCAGTGGCCAGGCTTCAGCGCGCACCGCCCGCGGCTGACCTCTTCCTCGCCCTTCATCGGGAGCCTCCCGCCGTCGAAGACCACCACGGGGAGCACGCCGTGGCGGCGCAGCATGTCAACCAGGCGCATGCAGTAGTCGACATACCTGCTCCGGGCAGCAGCATCAGAAAGGAGCTGCGCCTCTTGAGCAGCGCTCGCCGGGCTCTGGCACGCGCCTGTCTGTGGCCTGGCCTTCGCAAACCTCTTCGCTGCAGGAGTACACGCCGCGGTGCAGCCAGCAGTAGGCGTCAACGGCGACGCGGTGGCCCCGGTACTCGCTGACATGCACCTGAGCGCAGGCAGCAGCGCTGCGGCTCCACCCTGCTGTGCGCGTCAGGAGCCAGGAGGCTGCGCGAGCACTGGCCATAGAGCAAGATGACGGACCGGGTGCGTGATGTCCTTGAGCACAGGCAGCAGGCCGGCGATCCCCATCGCATCGCTCTACACTGAGCGCGTCAGTTCACGCCAGAGTGTAACTTTGCTTTGCGCAGCATCCTCGCGGCCGCGCCAGTCGCTGCCGCACCAAGCAGTGCTCGACAAGCACAAGGGCATCCGGTTCGGTTGCTGTGCTCCTTCAGTGCTTGCACCCGTGATACATTGGGTGTACGGATGGCTGTTTTCCAGCTTAGCCTCTGACAGCCTGTTGAGGCTCTGAAGACGAACCGAAGGGACTGGGGGCCTCGGGGCCGGCCATTTGCCTTGAAAGTTGCATCGCCAGGCAAAGACCGTCGTCTCTGGCACGCAAACTCTAACTGTGAAGGCAAAAGGCAGCAGAGTATCTGTTACACCACTTACAAGCAGCGCCTGTCCTCACGTCTGTGCTAGACTTTGTGCAGCTGGGCCCTTTCACATGCCAGCTGATGATGAGGGTGCACCTGAAGACATAGGCGCGTGTACTTCTGAGTCCACTGCTGTGCCAGACCAGCGCACGCTGACGCTGGTAAACGCGTACGTGGCGCGCACCGCCAAGCTGCTCAACCAGTTTGCCGCGGTGTCAGAGCGCAAGCTGCACGAGGCCGACGTCAGGTCCGAGTGCTTGTACGCTGCTGTACAGTAGTCCGGCTGTGGCCTCACTGTTATGAGCTGGCTACATTGACACCCCGGCAGCAAGCAGACTTGGCATTGGGACTTGCTTCAGGATGCGCGAGCTGGAGACCAGCCTGCGCCTCCTCGAGTTTGCCGTGGACTCTGCGGTGGAGTCGCAGTCGGCGCCGGAGCTCGACGAGGCCCCGCCAGCGCCGCGCGTGGACCCCCCCGCGAGCTCTGCGCCCTCTACACAGGGCAGCGGCGAATGGACGGTAGAAGAGTTCAACGCTGAGCCGTCCGGCTATGCTGGCCCCACAGGTGCTTGACCGGGACTGCTAGGTAGAGCTCTGCATGCTTGTGGTACAAGCCAGGCGCATAAGCTGACATGCTTCACGTGTGCTTCGACAGCCGCACTCAGCGCTTCACTATCGCGTCAAAACGGCTCGGCCAGAGTCCTGCTGTACCAGCGGTATGGCAGTGCATCTCAAGTCAACCAGTGCACCTTGGAGCCCAGTGCTGACTGGCACTTGTATACTGCGCCTCTTGTGCCCATAGTGCAAGGCTGACAGGACTGCGGCTTGCGACAGGGCCAATGTCAGCGCAGCAGAAGGCAGCACAGGACAGGACAGAGCAGTTTCAAGAGGGCCTGCAGAGGCGCGGCGCACCACCTGAGGCGCGCGGGCCTTCAGACATACAACCCCAAACGGGTTTGTAGCACAAAGTAGTTTGAAGGGTGCTGCGCGACCTGTGTGATATTGAGGATGGGTGCTAGCTATAGATCGTTAACGCAAAACTTTGCGTGCTATCTTTACAACTTGCACCTATTTGGGGTGCCTCTTTGTGAGATGCTAGGCTCTGCCTGTCACTTTACTGGCCATCGGCAAGGCACTTGCCATAGGGCTGTGTATGCCTCTCACACACGGCAATTCCTTTGAGTGAATGTTAGATAAGCTGGGGACAAGGCATGTGTCATTTGCGTGCTCCGCACATCATAGCTGTGGCACACAAGCCCCAAATGCAGCCCTGAGTTCATCAGCAGGGAACCCACATGCGCATAGAACATTCAAGAAGTCCTGGCCAAGTCTGCAAACGGCAGACATCCTGCCCCGACACTGCACGCTCAGCTGTCATGCTGTAAGCATAGCGGTGCCGGCCCTGCGCTACCGGAACGCTGCCGCGCGCACGCCGTTGCAGCACTGCATGCACGCGCCCGAGAAGAGCTGGAACACAAAGCGAACGCCCATCGTGCCGCCGGGGAAGTAGCTGAACGTGTAGTACAGCAGCGCCACCATCTGCGCGCGTCCCAGGCGCCGCTGAGGTCGTGCAGGGTCTGCATGCCCTGATTTTGGGAGGGTAGGGTATGGTCAGTCCTCACGCCCTGATTCATGCAGCACAAGCAGGGACCACACTGTGTGCTGTCCAGTTGCGGCATGTCACACACTGCACGAGTGTTCCCGCAATAGTGCGGCCGGATCACCACACACAAGGGATGCATGTGATCACACCCTTGTTACGGAAGGTGTGCCGGCGAGAGGTGTGCGTGCCTGGACTGCGCAGCAGATGAGGGACATGATGTAGCTATGCATCACCAGCGCGGCGTACAGCGTGCCGGCCATGCTCCCCAGGTAGCCTGCCATCACACGCGTGCACCGTTCAGCCTGACATTGTTGAGACATGCAACAGCGTAATGATCCTACAGGCAACCCCTTTGCCACTGATCAACGCGTGAAGTACACAAACATGGATGCGTGCACAGCGCAGACTGCCGCAGACGTACGTTGCACGAGCGCATCACTATGTCATTGCTCAGGCACCCCGCTCTGGGCTTGTCCTAGGCTCCAAGTGTGCCCTGGCGAGCTGCTGGGCGCACCGACGCTGAAGGGCAGCCGCTCGGCGCTGAACATGTGGCCCAGCTGCGTGCGCCAGCCCTTGAGCGTGAGGAAGCCCGCCATGCACAGCGCGGAGCCCAGCGTGAAGCACAGCGCGAATTTGGCCGGCGCGAGGATGATGACCGGCAGGAACACTGTGAACGCGAGCGCCAGGAACACCAGCCCCGCCGCAAACAGCGAGAAGAAGTATGTGAACTGCGTCGTGGACGGCATCTGCACGCTGCGCCGCCCCGCCAGCAGCGTCAGCAGCGGCAGGGCTCCCTTCCTGACGGGCTTGTTTTGCAGAAGGAGCGGGCGGGGAGAGTAGCGCTGGAGACACACAGCGCAAGCCAACAAGCAGGCTTTTACCTCTGGATCGTCGTGCCGAAGCTCGAGCCCACGCCCTGCGCGCCGGTCTGCAGGCGGCTGAACGAGGACGACACAAAGTTGTGCACGTGCGTGCCGCCCTCCTCCATCTTGCCCAGCAGCCGGTCAGACTGCACGCGCACGCCGGACGGGCCTGCGCACAGGCAGCGAGCGTGTTGGACGCTGCAGTGGTGCCGCCGCGCTACCGGTGCGCTGGCACCATCAGCCTTGAAGCGATGCGCTGTACTTGGTGACCATACAGCGCGGAAAGTGTGTGCAAGGTGGTGCATTCTGCTGGTTTGCCACAGGACTGGTAATCGCGAGTGGCCAGTACAGGTACTGGCCGCAGCGCGCTCATGACCTTCCCTGTTGGCGTAAAGGAAGGACAAGAGGGCGCTTGCCCGCGGCATCGGTTGAATACTTGTTCCACTCGGCTAGCACGCTCGCTGACGGTTCGCTGTCGGAAGTGCGCTGGCCAAACACGTTGCTGAAAAAAGACGCCATCGCGCGTCCAGGAGATCTAGTGCTGCCAAGTGCCAGCTAGGCTGGCGCAAAGCAACGCAGGCGCGTCCTCATGATTGTAAACACTGCATGACACTATCGCACCTGCGCTGAGCAACCTTCTTGTCAAGCTTTCCTGAGCGCAAACTGCCAGTCTTGTTGCTCGCCGAAGAACGGGGACATTGTCACCCTAAACCTATTTGCAATATAAAATGTTTTTAAATGAGGGGCTTATGAGGCGGCTCATGACTGCCCGCAGAACAGCGGGTCTCGCTCACATCGCCGGCAGCAGTCTACCGCTGGACATCTGCAAGTCAGCAGGCGCCAGGGTGGCCGCGCGCGACGGCCCCGGCTCCGGTTCGTCCGCCGGCATGCCGTCCAGCGCCACATCCAGCTTCTCCGCGACCGACGCCACCCAGGCCTGCATCTTTACGCATTGCCACACTCCTCACAGTAACTCTCGCATGCACTGTAAAGTCAACGGCACGGGTCCTCATAATGTTTCTCCCCATGCATCGTTAACGCCAAGGTCCTCACAGGCTTTTACTCAGTGCCTTCCTTTTCCTCTCCAGTCTCCAGAGAAAGGCCATGCAGCATTCCATGCCTGTGCACGTCAGCACGCTGCCTGCCTCCCCCAAGCGCCCGGGCGCGCCTGGTCCAGGCGGCCGAAGCCGCGCACGGTGTCGGTGGCGGCGACGAGCAGCGCGCGCTCGCCGGCTGGCTGCACCAGCACGCCCTGCGTGTTGTCCGGCAGGTAGCGCTCAAACTCCTGCCGCCCTGCGCGGCGCGCAAGCGCGCCTGACGCGGCGGCGCCGCCAGGCGCATGGCGGACGGCGTCTCACGCAAACAGACTGTTCGGTGGGCGTGGCGGCAGCGCAGCGGCAGGCCGGCCTGGGAGGCGCGCGCTCTCGGAAGCTTCGCGTGCTGCACGGAAGTGCATGTTGCCACGTCAGGCCCTACCGCCCGCAGCCTTACTGCAGGCTGAAAATCCTGAGCAGGGTGCGCACCTGGGTAGAGCACCAGGTTGGCCAGGTAGGTGCCGGCGCCGGTCTCCAGCGCGCGCATGCAGATCGGGCCCATGGCCGCGCCGCCGGGCGCCGCGCCGCGCGCCGCCACGCCCGCGTGCAGCACGCAGCGCCCGCCGAGGAACACGACCAGCGCGCGGCAGCGCGTGGCAGTGCGCAGCGCATCCCACGCCCTGTTGGGGTGAATTTAGCCTTGGACCAGTCACCCACCAGCCGCGTGGCAGTGCGCAGCGTATGTCGAGCTGATCAACTGAGGAGCGGCCAGCAAGCGGACCACCGTTGGCATAGTCGTGGCACCAGCAGACTTCGCGGCAAAGAAGCGATACAAGTGACATGCAGCGCCCGCAAGGCGCAAAGTCTCCCAGTATGGCGCTGGGTGCGACGGAGCAGACAGGGACAACGGGCATGGGATTCACCACTCGAGCTCTGCGGCCACCGCGGGCGGCAGCCGCTCGCTGACAAAGTGGACGAGCGCTCCGTCCGGCTCCACCTGAGCAGCACCAGGGGCGTGCCTCAGCCTGTGCTGAGGCAAGATGCCGCGGCACCCGCGCCTAGCGGGTGCCCTCACATCTACCGCAAGCACACCCCCCTTGCAGCGCATGTCAAACAGCTCTCTGACGCACGGAGGTGTGTGTGCCGGGCGGGCGGGCGCACGGCGACGAGCGGCTTGGGCCGGAGCGACAGCCACTGCAGCCCAGTCAGCACGAGCACCGCCGACAGGCCGATGACCACCACGTCCGCGCGCGACTGCGACGAGCTCGCGTCCGCCACCGGCGCGACCTGCAGAGCCAAGACGTTGAAATCAACACGCTTGCATGGTCCGTGCGCACTGGCCTACGAGCAGGAGTGCAGCCTCTTCTCCAGGCTGTTGCTTCAAGCGTAGAGGCGGGCGAGCGGTGCTGAGCCCGTGCGGCCCACCCCCGACGCCAGGCGGTTGGCGAGCACGCCGCCGATGCCGAGCGCGCCGGCCGCGAGCGGGACGCTGCGCAGCGCGCCCTCAAAGCGCACCGCCCAGTCAAAGTCCTCGTCTGGCGGCACCTGCGCACATGGTGGCGCCCCTCAAACGTCACGTCTGCATCCATGGTTACACGTGTATTCTGCACGCCAACCACCGCCTTGCCTACCTCTGCGCTGGCTGCTGTGCTGCGATACCTGGAGCTGCGTCGTGCTGGCGCTCGCCTGCTGAGAAGCAGGTATGTCCTGCCGCAGCGGCAGCACTGCAGCGCAAGGGTACACGGGGCGGGCAGGGCCGGACTGCGCATGGTGCTCGAGTACCTAATCCATCTGTATGGCTGTGCGCGATGCAGATGTGTGACAGGCGTCGCAAGCAATTGTCCCGTATTCCCTTGAATGCAAGTCTTGTAGCTGGCTTCTATCTCCAACGCTGTCTACGCTGTTGGCGCAGAACCTCGATGAGCCTTCCAAAGGCACCGATGGCGGAACAAAAGATGGGCAACGACGGCGGCGGCCCCGGGTGTGACACAGTGATGACATGTCAGTACGCTTGGGCCTGCAAACGCTGGGAGACAGCCTGCTTCAAAAGCATCAGCACAAGTCTCTCTTGCGTTGACCACAAGCCCATACTTTGCTTGTCTGCACAGTGCTGGAGGCAAAGTGCCGCATATATGCGCACTGCATTGTACAGAGCTGAGTTGAATCTTTGTGATCCTCTCCACTCCTTCTATCATATCGCTCGCGCTGCGCAAGTTGCATGAAAGGAAGTGCGGACGCATGTGTTCGGCATGCACACTTGAGCTTTGAGGCAAGGCTTTGCCCAGTGCTTGCACTGTTTCCCTGTGTATAGTGTCGGGCCTTACAGAAAGAAGGGTGTGCAGGGGCTAACCAATAGCACGCATTTGCTGCGCGCCGCCGAGTGCTGACAGGCTCTCAGCTGTCCAGCTACTCTGCTACCAGCGTGTGGTTCCAAGGGCTCGCCGCGTGCTGACAGGGCTGACGGCCAGTGCATGGCGGTCGAGCTGCGCAACGGCACGCGCGTGCGTTCCTGGACGCGCGGCGGCGCGGGCGGACGCGCCGCGTCGGTGCCCGAGCAGACGCGGGCGGGCGCGGCGCCCGGCCACCTGGCCGCGCTGCAGGCCTTCCTGCCCGACGGCTACCCGGGCTCCGTGACGCCCGACTACCTGCGTGCGCCCCCTGCGGCTCCCGGGCGGCCTGGCCCCCACAGCGTGCGCTCCGGTGTACCGCGGCCGTCACCTGCTGAGTGCTTAAAGCCATCGTGCAGTGCACACTGCTCCACTGTGGCTTCCCATCAGTAACATCACGCTCAGGCGGGTGCTGACGGTACTGCTTACGCAGAGAGCTGCTCGTCTATGTAACGGGCAGGAGAGTGCTAACGGGCGGGAGAACGCTGCGGCCGGCAGGGTACCAGGCGTGGGACTCAGCGCAGGCGCTGTGCTCGTACGTGCGCGGCATGCTGACCTCGCAGGCGCTGCTCACCGGCGTGGGTGTCGGCCGTGCGGCGCGCCCCTGTCTCGCGACACGGGGTTGCTGATGTGCTTGTGCAGATGTGGATTGGCGGCATGCGCTCTTCTGCGCACTGTGTCCACGTCCGTGTGTGTGTGGTGGGCAAGGGCATACTCCAAGTGACACTGGCCTTCCCAGAGCGGGCCCTTCATTCTCGTGCCACACTCATAGTGAGAGGCTCCATGGGACATTCCGAAGGCCCGGGCTAACTTTCAAATGCACATGCTTGGCGATGGTTCTGATATGCTGCATCTGGCCGCGCAGGCCGCAACGCCTCTCTCGGCCGCATTCGAATTCTTCCTGCGCGACTTTGCCGGCATGCTGGGCGGCATCCTGTTCGCGCTTGCGCAGGCGCGCGCTCTCTTGCCAGTCTTAATAAATGGCAGATAACAGTTCCGCCAGTCTGCAGCACCAGAGTGTGCATCGTGCGGTGAGGTGATGTGACGCTTGCATGCATTCGACCTAAGGAGGGTCCGCAAGGCAGGTTTACTACAGACTGTCATCCGTTTGGTTGTGCAGCCAAGGGACTGGTGCCGCGTCTGGCCAAGACCGGAGAGGCTGACATGTGGGAAACGCGCTGAGCTGCCGCGGCCCGCGCAGGGCTCAGACCTGGACGCGCACGCGAAGCAGTGGCGCCTCTTCGCGGACGTGTTCAATAACGTTGGTGCGCCCCGGGCAGCGCTCGCGGGCCGCGCAGGCGCCGATACGTGCGCCAGGCAGCCTGAGCCGCGCATGCGAGCACAGCGGCTGAGGTATCCTAAGTGAGCCGGCAGGGCTGTCATTGAACCTGCTAAGTGCTAGTAGTGTTTTCAAGTCAGCTCACACTGTTTTGTCCCGTAGTTATGCATGCACGCTTCGACGTGAGCTCTTTCACTGTCATGATGGTTTCATAACACGTGTAAGAACAAAACCTGGGGCTGCGGGCGGCCAGGCTACCTGCTGGAGCTCGCGTCGCCCCTGTACCCGCGCTTCTTCCTGCTCCTGGCGTGCCTGGGCAGCCTGGCGCGCGCCATCACAGGCGCGCGGCCTGACCCGGCCGCGCGCCCGCACCCGGTTTATGCCTGATGTGATGCACTCGGGGCGGTGCGCAGCACAGCCCGCAGGGCATGTGCGCGGCGCCGCAGCGCCGCCGGCCACAGGGGCGCAGAGTCGGTGCATGCAGACTGGACGGGTCGGTGCTCCGAGCGGCTGCGGCGCCGGGCGCAGGCGTGGCGGCGGGCGCCACGCGCGCTGCGCTGACGCAGCACTTTGCGCGCACGGGCAACGCCGCCGACGTGGCCGCGAAGGAGGGCTCCCAGGCGCGCCCCCTTGAGCATCCGCCCTGCGCCAGAGAGCTGCTGCGTACGGTTGGGGAGGCTGTTGTTTGTTTGTGGTTGGGGCGCGTGTTGGCGCGGGTCGCCTTGTCTTCCCGCCAGCGCGGCAGGGAACGCGCCCGCCGGTCCAGCACAGAGTGCCTCGGCTGCCTTCCACCTAATCACAGCCCGCCTGATGCGGCGGCACCTCTACCTGCTTGTGAATCTCACAAGGTATTAATCTGCAAGCAGACCTGTGTCCAAGTGACAGCGTACCTACTAGCATCGCACTGGGCGCCCACCAGTCGCATCAGGGAGGCCTGAGCTTAGGCGCGGCCAGCGCAGGAGACGGCGACCACGCTGGCGGGCATGCTGCTCGGCATGCTGCTGCTGCAGGTCACCGCAGGTGGCGGCCCGCGCCTTCATGCTCCCATCTCCGGGCCTGCCCTGCGCTTGAACCACTGCTGGGTCATGGTGCAGCGGGACCAGGCGTCTGCCGCCGCCGCCGGCAGTGGCGGCTGGCAGGCGCCGCTGGAGCTGGGTGCTTCATAACAGGCGGCTGTCTCGGTGCATGTGGCGCGCGCCATGTGCGGGGCTGCCTGCCGTCGGCCTGGCCTGCCACAGGAGCGATGCCTGCAAAGCTGATCAACGCGCCAGGCACCCTGAGGGTGCTCCAACGGCCTGGCTGAGCGCGCACGCGCCCGCCGGCAGGCGCGCCGGCAGCGGTCTGGGCCATCTTCGCCGCGCTGACGGCGCTGCACATCTTTGCCAACGTGCGCGCGATGCGCTGCCTGCAGCTCAGCTCGCTCAACCGGCCGCGGCTGGCGCTCCTGCTGCGGCACTACCTCGCCAGCCAGGCGCGCGCTTGTCCTGAATGCCGTGCCGCGCCGCATGAGTGCACTCTGTCGACGCGGTGTGCTGCCGCCTTTGGTGCGCGGACTCAGTGTGACCTCGTGTGGTCCTCAGCCAACAGGGCGTATTGGACGGTATGCGGTGCACCAGTGTGCTATTGACATCGATCACACCGCTGGCATGCCCCTCATGCAGAGACCGCTCGCACTGTGTGCATTTGGCCACGGCACAGGAAGCTACAGCGTACCTTTAATGGCAGACTTTTAAGCGGCGTGTTCCGGCTGGGGACGGCGGAGCCCCTAGGCAAGGCCTGCGGAGTGCGCTCGGTGGCAGCGCAGAGCCAACCAGGCTGGCGACGCCCGCTGTGAGCAAGGGTAACAGCACGCGAGGCAGCGCAGGGCTCCTCAAAGCGGGCCGTAATCAGCTCAACAGCGGCCTGAACCGCCTGCCGCGCCCTGACGCGCGCGGCGCCGCCGGCAGGGAGAGGGCTCCGGGCGCGTGCTGACGCCGGTGGAGGCCGGCGCGCTGGAGCCGCTCGTGCCGCCGCCCGTGCAGGGCCTCTGGGAGGGCCTGGCCGGCAGCGCGGCGCCCATCGACCTGGGCGCGCCCCTGTCGGCGCTGGTGCGCCCGGTGGCCGTCCTGCGGGCGCCGATGCCGAGGCGCCCTGCCTGCCCTGAAACGCCGAGCCATGAGGAGCCAGGTGACATGGGGGCCGGGCATGTATCAGCACAGAGGCACGCCAGGCAACTGCCGCATGTGCGATTGGTGGTTGCCTTGCTGGCTACCTGCCGCCCTGTCAGGCCTCCCAGTTCAGCAGTGTTGATGACGCGGCCACCAGGCAGCCGCGCCGCCGCGCTTGCACCAGACAGGAGGCTGGTGAGGGGCTGAGCAGTAAGTGTGACATAAATAGGACTGCCTGAAGGGAGGCCTTGGAGGTCAGCAAATTCCCTATGCATGGCAAGAAACGCATGCTCGTGCGGCATGTGTGTGGTTTGCATCAATGCTGGCGCGTGCCCGAGTCCCCTGTCACTGAGCTCTCCATGAGTCGAATCCAGCCCAGAGGTCTTGCCATGGGCTGCTCAGCGGTGGTGCGGAACACCGCTGCTGGCCTCGCGGCCGCGTGACCGCACTCCTGCGCCGCGTCTGTCAACAGACCCATCACGCCCCGGCGTGCACCTGCAGGGCAGCCCTGAGGACGTGCAGGCGGCCCTGGCAGCCGCGCCGCCCGGACGGCGCCATGTGGCCGCCCTCGCGGAGGGCCGCGCGGCCGTGGTGCTGCGTGCTGACGCCGGCGGCGCGGACGTGGCCGCCGCGTGCGCGCATGGGCTGCTGCTCCAACGTCGCAGTCTCGTTCGGGTGTGCGCCGCGCCACGCCTGGCCCTGTGCCAGCCTTGATGCCGTCTCACGTGGGCGCCGCCTCGCCATTGCAGCGAGCTCATGCGTTTGTGTGTCGCGCCTGTCCAGACTCATGATATGCATATCTATCCCGAGCGGGGTTGCTGCTCACAGGTCGCCTCAACATGCGATGTTACGAGTGAATTGTCATAAGTACAAGCGTCAAGCAAGCCCTGGCCGCACCGCTTAGCGGATGCGGTAACGTGAGCAAGCATCAAGCACACAGTTGCATGTTTGCTTCATTGTCAATCACAATAAGGCCTGCTGTACTGCGCCAGGGCACGCGCATGCAGGAGGCCGAGCGCTGGGTGCAGCACGAGTGGCCGGCGTTTGAGGCCGCGCTGCACCGCGCTGGGTGGCAGCTGGAGCGCGTGGCGCTCGGCGCAGGGCCCTGGCGCGCGGCCTGGGGCGACGCGCTGCCCTCACATGCTGCCTCGTGATGATTTTCACTGCCCTAGGGCACACAGCCAGTGGGTACTCAGCCGGTCTGTGACGGGCTAGTGCGCAAGAGGCTGGCGCTGGGGTCTGCTTGTTCCATACCGAAAGGCAGAGCAAGTGCATGGCATCTGGCGCAGGCCTCCGGCGCAGCGCTGCGGGCGTTATGCTGCTGCAGGGTGCGGCATGACGAGCTCTGCACAGTAGCAAAGCAGCGCGGCTGTGTTCTGGCGTGAGAGTGCACCGTAGTGCTTTCTGTGGGTCACCTCAGCTCAGCCTGTTGGGGTACTCCTAACTCAGAATGTGGTGCGCCGCTCGTGACACCCTGCATTCGTGTGCAGCCTGAAAGTATACTTTTCAATTTTCACTTCAACTAAACTGAATACCGGACTGTGACCAAGTGCAGGAGAAAGGTACAACGTCCCTAACTGGTGACAGTGTTAGGACCATGCGCTGCTCTCTGGCTTCACATTTGAAGTGCTCACACATTACCCATGGCTGTGTGACACGGCACGTGTCCCTCTGATGACCCATCAGAGGCGTGTTTGGCAAGGTCCATGTGGGCTAGCGCGCATCCACAAGCAGGTGCAGATGCGTGAAATACCTATATCCAAGCGTATTGTAGCTGCCAGTGGCTACATGTGTCTAGCTCAAAAGTACAGACGCATGCCACGCAATCCATGCGTGCGCACCAGCACCGCCTGTTGTCTACCTAGTCAGACCTGCACCGCCGCTTGAGCCTGGCCTGCGCTCAGCCGGATGCCGCGCGGGCACCCTGGCCGGCGAGCATGCCCTGCACTAACGCCACCGTCGTGTTACCCTGGAGGAGGCTCTGGCGCATCAACTCAGCTAGGCCTGCACGCGCCCGGGTGGCCAGGTCACAGCAGCGCCGGCGCTGGACTGCAGGTCTCGCGCCAAGCGGGCTGCCAGGAGTCTGGGCGCACCCATTCGGTCAATGCGGCGCAGGGTCTCGGGGTCCCAGCGCGGGACTGGCTCCAAGGCCGCGCTAGGGCCAGGGTGTGCCCCGCCCCCGCCAGTCTCCTGCCAACACTCCCAGCCACCTCGTGGCCACAGCCAGCCTTACCTTGACGCACCCTCAGTGGTGCAAACTGCCCACCCCTGGTCACGCGCGGCGGCCTGACACGTCTGTTGAGAATCAGCCGAGGCGGGCTGCTGTGCACGTCATTTCCACGTGCGCACCGACAGTGGCGGAGTTGACTGGTGGTAGCCGGCGCCAGCCGTCTGCACATGTGCGCCGCTGGTCACATGATTAGCACACCGTCAGCCAGCAGGCTGGCTGCCACAAGCGCGCAAGGCGCCCGCAGCTGCGACCCTACAACACACAAGCCACAAGGGAGGCGGCCGCTTGCGCGCATCGCACCTGCCGCGCCTCCACCTCTTTCCAGGTGCTGAAGCTGACCCCCTCCTCTCCGACCAGGCAGCGCAGCAGGGAGCAGCGGTCAGCGAGCGCCAGCTTCTGCAGAATACCGACTGCACGCAGGTCCGTCGGGGTAAGGAGTGCCTGTTGCTCGTTCGCAGCCCGCGGCGGTGCTGCGTTCTCGTCACCGGCAGCCGGTGGCTCACCTGCGCGGCCGCAGGCCTCGCTGTCAGAGCCACTCGCGCTTGCCTGCACGGCGCCTGAATAGCGGCGCTCAAGCGCCTGTCCTGGCGGGGGCGGCATGCCTGCCGCGCCGCCTATGTCACCTTCCGCTGTGAGGCGGGGCTGGCTGGACACGGCGGGGCTGGCTGGACACGGCTTCAGCACCACCCCACTCCGCCTGTGAAAGGTCAGCAGACCGCGGCCAGTGTCCTGCTTGTCTGGCGTCGCGCCTCTACTTCCAGCAGGCTCATCCAGGGGGGAACCTTGTCGTAATTGTGTGCTTTAACACACTTGCTGGCGTGCGCCATGAGCCTGGGTCGATGCCTGAAATTAACAAAGTGGCCACAAGTATCACAAAATCACTCGGTGTATCCATCTTTTAGCGTGCGTAGTGCTGCTGCCATGGTGCAGGAGACGGAGTGCTCCGCAGCTCCAAGCGCCTCAACAAGCAGAAGTGCATGCGCTGTAATGCAATGCACAGTGCGTGTCCCTGGCTGCAGGTCGACATAATTATACTTTTTTTCCCTTAACACTGCGCAGCCCCAGCCAGCTCGCTATAGTCCAAGAGGTCCAGTTGGAGCTGCGCCTAGGCTGATGGACGAGTGCTACTCCCAGCTGTGCACCACATTTGAATTTAGACCGGGTGAAACAACCGATACGGTAGAGTGGCCGCACCGCAATGTCCAGTATTCATTCCGCAAGTACCACTCTGAGAGAACCACTCTCACCTCCTAACATCGCAGCGTGGCCTTGGACGCCCGGGGGCTTGGACGGCACGCTATGCTGCCGCTTCCAATGACGCTCTAGGCGCTGGCACGCCATGGCGGCTGCGCCGGCGCGAGCGAAGACTGCGTACAGGCCGCAGGCGCGGCTGGAAGTGTTCTACACAGGCGGGCCCGCACAGCTGTCGCATGACGGGCTGCTCGCCTGTGCGTGCGGCGATGAAGTCAAGGTGACGGCCCGCATACCTCACTGAATGGGCCGCAAGTGACAGACTGCCTTGTTTCAAGCCTGGTCTTATTGGTGAGAATTGCAAGGCAGGAAGCACAGGCAACTGTTAGTGCAGGCATGGTAGCGTGCGTCTCCTGGCCGTCAAGCTAGGCCCCGCACAATGAACACCTTGCATTCTGCAGCGGGAGGAGTGGCGCCCCGCCGTGCCTCAGCTAAGCCGGAGTGGCACTCACCGCGCGCGCAGGTCGTGGAGGTGGCCAGCGGCCGCGTGCTCGTCACGCTGCCGGGCGACTCGGAGCCCGTGACCGCGCTCGCCTGGTCGCCGTCTGGCCGGCGCCTGTACTCCGCCTCGCGCAGCTTGCAGCAGCGCGCCTGGGACGCGGCGGCCGCCGTGGCGGCCGGGCGCGAGGCGGCCGCGGCCGGCGCCGGCCCCGACGCAGGTGCCGCGCCCGTCCTGCTCAGCCATGCCTTGCGCAAGCGGCGGTGCTGGCAGCGCTCGCGCGGAGCAGGGGTCTGCTGAGTGATTGTATGGGAGATGTCCTGTTAGTGCCCCCCCAAAGGCATGTTGTGCCAATGGTGAGCAGTGTTGCGCCGTCTGCCAGTTCGCGGGCCCCCTGGTGTCCCCGAGCTCAGGCAGTGCTTGCGGGGGCTGCTCTCGGCGGGTGCGCGCTGAGCGTGCTGACGTCGCGGCTCCGCCGTGCGCGTGGCGCGTGGCGCAGCCCTTGCAAGCGGGTGGAGGCAGGCCGCGGTGCTTTGGTTGAGCAGGCTGCCGTCAGAGCATGGAGGCAGACCAGGCGGGAGCGTTGATGCCGCAGTGACGTCTGCAGCGGCGGGCGCCAGGCGGTGCGGGCGCGGCGGCGGCGGCGGCGGGCGAGGGCGGGGCGGCCGGCGCGGCGCCGGCGCCGGCGCCGGCGCCGCTGCGCGCGTGGCGCGGCCACCGCGCGCCGGTGACGGACCTCGCGGTGGACGGCTCCGGCGGGCTGCTGGCGAGCGCGGGCGCGGACCGCAGCGCGCGCGTGTGGGATGCCGACGGCTTCTTCTGCACCCACGTCTTCCATGGGCACCAGTGCGCGGGCCCCGGCTCCAGATGCCCTTCACAAGCCCTGCCCAGCTCAGATCAACACCTTCACTGGGCAAGCGGCTGCCGCGAGGCTCTGCAGCATGTTGGAATGACAGACGAGGCCGCGGTGTTGACCAAGACGTCACATGCATTTTAACTGAGCCCGTATATTGTGCAGGCGGGATTTGCCCATGGCTTAGCCCATATGTGGCTCTCAGGTGTGGCTTTTTTTGGCCCTGCTTGCGAAATTTGACAGCATGGTGTTGCATCCCTTCCCTAGCTCGGCCCGTTTGTATTATGTAACGCACTCAGGCTGCAGCGCAGCCGGCGACCTGTTTAGAGTCACTGGCGGGCCGCTCCCCTGGCCACGCTCAGCGCTGAAGGCCGCCCAGAACGATTTCGGCCGGGGCGCCGCTTGTGCCGGCGCTGCGCTTGCCGCGGCTGGCCACTGGTGCACCGAGTCGCATATAATAAGAAGGAAAGCTGTGAATGTGTTACCTTCAGGCTTGCTGATGTTGTGGCAGGGATGGGAGCACTCGCATGGTCACCTTGGCCATGTAGATAGCCGCGAAGCTAGTGTCGCGAGCTTTCGCAGCCGCCGGCAGCGCGACCCGCGGAGCGCGCCCTCGTCGGCGGCCCTGCCGGCGGGCGCGGGCGGGCCGGGCTGAGCGCGGGGTGCCTGGGCAGGGCCGTGGTGCTGCGCGTGCTGTTCCACCCCAAGCAGCTGATGCTGGTGAGCGCGGGCGAGGACGCGGAGGTGCGCGTGTGGGACCTGGTGGACAAGTCCTGCGTGGCCACGCTCAAGGCGCGCCCTTGTACCCTACTCTTACCCTACCCTTGTGTCAGGGTGCGCGGGTTGCTGTCCTGGGCGCAGCGCCGCGATCTCGTGCAGAGCTCGCCCAGTGACGCGGCATCGGTGGCTGCGCCTGCGCTGTGCTGAGCTGCGATGCAGGTGGCGACCCAGCATGCGAAAATGCTGTGGCCGCTGCATCGCGGGCCTGCGCGCAGCGGTGCACGACCGGTGGCGTCGCGCGTGGCCGTGCACTGAAGCTTATGGCGCGCGTGCAGGCGCACTTCAGCGCGGTGACCGCGCTCAGCCTGAGCCCCGACGGCTGGACGCTGCTGAGCGCCGGGCGCGATAAGGTGGCCGTGCTGTGGGACCTGCGCAAGTATGCGCAGCTCGCGACGGTGCCCATACATGAGGCCGTCGAGGGTGCGCACCCGTTGCTTGCGCAGACGGTGCGCGGGTTGCGCACGGTCTGGGCGCTGCTCCCGCGTCAGGAGCAGGGTGTGCGCCCGCGAAATGCAGTGCCTGACCGGTGACCTGGTGCGAGGGGAGACCCTGAAGAGGATCCTGAAGGTGACCCCCCGCTTAGGTAACGAGGTGCAGGGCTAATTGACGTGAGTGCGCCTGAGGGACCATGCACCAGCCGGAACAGCCGCAGTCAGCATCCCTCCCAGTTCACAGCAGCCGTGTGGGCCCGGCACCCGCAGCGGGGCGTTACCTCACGCGCTGCTGCAAAGCGCCATCGAGTGGGGCTGCTCACGGCCCGGGCGCTGCGCAGGCGCGGTCATCGTACCGGCAGCGGCCGCGCTGCCCGGCATGGCGGCGCCGGAGCGCGCGGCCGCGAATGCGCGCGCCGACCGGCGCGCGCTCTACTTTGCGACCGGCGGCGAGCGCGGCGCGGTGCGGCTCTGGCGCGGCGACACCGGCCGCTGCGTGTACGAGCTGCGCCTGGGTGCGAGGCGCATGCGTGGTGCAGGGCGTGCCGCTGGGGGTTCGCGGTCTCAGAACATGCTCAGGCCATACGGCGTCACCGCACGGTATAAGTACGCATCGCTATGTCGGCGGAACAGCAACATCATACGGGTATATCGACCCATCCCAACGCTGGCTTCTTCTGCAGGCGCGCCGGACGGCGCCGCGCCTGCTGCAGCGCCCGCGCCGGCGGGCGAGGAGCTGACGGGCCTGGCGCTGCTGCCGCGCGGCGCGGGCCTGCTGGCGCTGACCGGCGACTGCCGCGCGCTCCTGCTGCGCCCCACGGTGCGCCGCCGCCGCCCGCCGCCTCTGGGCCAGCGGACCCAGCCCTGATCTGCCCCGCCAGCCAAGCCGAAAGTATGCGACTGCGTCGGCGCGCCGCGCGCGCCGGCCGGAGCAGCGTGCTGCCGGCGGCAATGCTGCCTGATGTGCCCCACCTCAGCACCCCTGACCCTACGTCCTCAGACCCTCTGCGCCGCGCGCCAGCAGGACGCGGGCGGCGCGCGGCGCCTGGCGGCCGCGCCCGAGCTCATCGGCAACGTCGATGAGGTGACCGACGCGCGCTTCGTGCGCGGCGGCGCCGGCGCGCCCGCAACGCTGGCGCTCGCGACCAATGCGCCGGCGGTGCGGCTGTTCGACCTGGCCACCATGGCCTGCACGGCTACGCTGCGCGGACACACGGAGGCCGTGCTCGCGCTGGACGCGCTGCCTGCCAGGTGCGGCCCGCAGCATAGGGTTTAGGTTTGAACAAATCTTACTTTCTTCCCAATCTGAGTGGCCCCTGGCATAGGGTTTGGGGCTTGGTGTCCCAATCCAGCGGCCGACCTGGCTGGCGGGGCGAGTGCGGGCAGCCGGCCCGTGCCGCCCTGCCTCGCGCGCGAGGCCTGCCGCATGCGCTGCAGCTGTCACAATCCGAGGTGTTGCTCGCCAGGTGGCCCACGTCCGAGCTCTTTCCCTGTGTCGCCTGCTTCCAGTGATGCTTGCGATGAGCTCCACCCGGAAGGGAGCATGCTGCTGCCGCATGAAGCGCTGCCAGCCTCATCCGGCAGCGCGGGCGCGCGCAGGGATGGCGGCGCGGCGCTGCTGGCCTCGGGCGGCAAGGACCGCAGCGTGCGGCTGTGGGACGCGGCCGCGGGCGCCTGCGTGGCGGCCGGCGCCGGTCACGCGGGCGCGGTGGCCGCGCTCGCGTTCGCGCGCCGCGGCGGCGGCTTCCTCGTCAGCGGCGGCGCCGACCGCCTGCTGAAGGCGCGGCGGGGCTCTGCTGCAGATTAGGGTTTCCAGCCCTTCTGTGCAGCATTGCAAGGTACATTCGCGAGGCTTGTCAAGCATGATCAGCGAGCTGCGCTGCAGCTGTGCTACGCTGCTTGTTTATGCGCATGCTTTTGGGATTTTTTTGCGACGTCGCCATGATGAGCACCCAGGGCGGCACACATGCGGCGACCTGCAGCGTCAGCAGGCCCTGGTTGCCGAAGCGTGATGCGCGCAGGTGTGGGACGTGAAGCCCTACCTGGCGGCAGGGTATGCGGCAGGGCCGCAGCCGGCCGCGCTGCGCGCAACGGCGGCGGCCGCGGCGCACGACAAGGACATCAACGCCGTGGCGGTCGCGCCCAACGATGCGCTGCTGGTCACGGCCTCCCAGGACCGCACTGCCAAGGCGCGCGGCCCAGGGGCAGGGTTATGCTAGGGGTTGTGCCTGCGCCAAGGCTGCTGCGGGTGCTGCGGAGCTTGGCAGTGCGTGGTGTCCAGCCAACGGGTGTAGACTTCCAAGAAGTTGCCTTGGAGGCATGGATGTGTGTTTTGGGCGTCGCGAATGTATGAGTTGTCATTGAATAACACATAGCCTGAATGACGCTGCATGTTTGCAGAGCGTGCGCAGCAAGCCCGCAGACCAGGCGCTTCTTCAGCCGCGCAGGTGTGGCGGCTGCCCGACCTGGTCGCGCTGCACACGCTGCGCGGGCACCGCCGCGGCGTCTGGGCGGCCGCATTCTCGCCCGTCGACCAGGTGCGCGCGCCCGCGCTCGGCGTACCCGCAGTCGCCAGTCATACAAGCGGGCCTTAGGGATTTCAGGAACACGTTGCTGATGAGATGGCCCTCACCCCTCCTGCACCCGGCAGGTGCTGACCAAAGCTGATTGACAGTTGAGGTGCTGTGCATCTGCCAGTCGTGCTGGCAGGAGCGGGCCGCAGGCAGCGTCAGCAAGCGCGGCGGGCCTGCCACCCGGCGCAGGTCCTCACCGCTGAAGTGCCAGTGACATGCCGCCTGACGCGCGCGCCGCGGCCAGGCGGTGGCGACGGCGGCCGGCGACGCGACGGTGCGGCTGTGGGCGCTCGCGGACGGCGCCTGCCTGCGCACGTTCGAGGGCCACGCCGCGTCCGTGTTGCGCGTGGCATTCATCTCCGCCGGCACGCAGGCGCGCCTCCGACCCGCACTGCAGTGCGAGGAGCTGCCGTGTTTACCAGTGTGGGAAAGCCTGTTGCTTGTTCCTGTGTCTCGGGGCAGCAGCAAGGAGAGTGCTTGTCATGCAGGCTTGATGCAAGACGGACGGCGATCATATTGCAGGCAAATGTACTGTTGCTGGGCGCCTCAACTGCTGATGTAAAAGTGTGTGCGCATGCAGCTCGTGTCGTCGGGCGCGGACGGGCTGGTGAAGCTGTGGGGCGTGCGCAGCGCTGAGTGCACGGCCACCTTTGACGAGCACGAGGGCAAGGTGGCCGCCCCGGCAGCGCTCTTCACAGTGCTTGCAGGCGTTGTAACCGGTCGTCAAAGAGTGTGTCGCCCCGCAGTGAGGCATACTTTGTTCCGAACTGACGCTGTGCCTCTGCTTAGATTCATAGCCCTACCAGCAGTGCATACCTTGGGCGTCTTGCACAAGATATTGAAAGCAAGTGCACCGTGCCCACATGTTCCCTCTTCACGCCTGCTGTTCAGATGGGTTGAATGAGGGTTGGTGCTGCTCACAGCCTTTTATGAAGCAGCAGCGGCCGGCTCGCGCACGTGTGGGCGCTTGGCGTGGGCTGCTGTTCAGAGGTGAAGCTGGTGCTGCTTACAGCCCGCCCGTGATGATCCTGGTCGATGGCGCGCAGGTGTGGGCGCTGGACGTGGGCGGCGAGGCCGAGGCGCTGCTGGTGACGGGCGGCGCGGACGCGCGCGTCAACGTCTGGCGCGACTGCACGTCCGCCGACGCGGCCGTCGCCGCGGCCGGCGCCGCCGTGGCCGCGCGCAAGGCGCAGCAGCTGGCCAACGCGCTGCAGGCGCGGGCGCAGGCCAATGCGCTACAGGGGTTGTAGGGTATCGTCCAGGCGCAGCAGCAGCTGGCCAACGCGCTGCTGAAGCGGGCGAGGGGTACACTGTCTCCTCATTCTCTTTTCCCTCCCGGATGAGTGGGGCCAGATACATGGGTGTTACAGGCCCAGGGTGCATGGCTGCCAGGATATGCTGGAGCCTGTGAACGAGGGCCTTTGAATGAGGCAGCGGGCCCCACCGCAGGCGGAGGACTACGCGGCGGCGGCGGGCCTGGCGTTCGAGCTGCAGCAGGCGCGCCGGCTGCTGGCGGTGGTGGACGCAGCGCTCGCGCGCGGGCCGGCCGCGGCAGAGGCCATCCTGGGCGGCCTGGTCGCGCCGCTGGCCGGCGAGCGGCTGCGCGCGTGTCTGGAGTTCTGCCGCGAGTGGAATACGCACTCGCGGCACTGCCACGCGGCGCAGGCGACGCTGGCGGCCGTGCTGCGGCACCACCCGCCGAAGGCACGCCCAGACACGCGCGGTCGTCTATTTTGCAGGCTGGGAATGCTTGCGAGGGCGTATGGTAAAGGCATTTAGATTTGTATCAGCAAACATGGAAAAATGGGGGTGTCAGGAGCTTTCAGCGCGCACGGTGCACGGACCGGTGACGAGAACCTGCGATGTAGATCTGGTAAGTTGCTGATGCACCCTGATGACACGCATCCTCACTATACCGAGGTCCCTGCACCGAGCGGCGTCCGAGCTGGCCCTTTCCAGGACCACACTACTGCTCTACATTGCTTTGTTTGCCCCGACCTAGTCAGCACCATCCCACCAGGAGCGGCGGTGCCCGCAGAGTCTTGTTGGCTACAATGGCGGTGGCCGCTCCATTGAGGCCCCAACTGTCGCGGCGGCAGACCCTGCTGGCGCTGCCGGGTGCGGGCGCGCTGCTGGACGCGCTGGGCGCATACTCGGGCCGCCACGCCGCGCGTTTGGACCGCCTGCGCCGGTCCACCTTCCTGCTCGACTACACACTGGCGGCCATGCGCGTGCTGGCGCCCAGCGGCGCGGGCGTCGACGCGGGCGCGGCTGGCGCGCTGGACGAAACCCTGGACGATACCCTGGACAATACCCTGGACGATGTGCATGCCGCGCAGGCCCTGGACCCGGCGCCGCGCGCGGCCGCCGGCGGCGCGCCCCCGGCCGGCGGCAGGGGCGGCCCTGCTGGCGCGAGCGCGGCGGCCGCGCCAAGCGGCGACGCCGCGATCAGGGACAGCGACGAGCTGGAGCTGCTGCGCCCTGCACGCGGCGCGGCGGGCGCGGCGGGCGGCCACGCGGGGGCGGCCGGCAGTGAGGAGGGCGCCGGCAGCGAAGTGAAGAAGAAGAAGAAGAGGAAGAGGCAGCGCGCGGCGTCCCCTGCGGCCAATGGGCACGCGGCGCAGGCGGCGGCGGATCACGGAGCTGGGCCGCAGCTCGGCGCCGGCTCGGCGCCGGGCAGCGGCGCGGGCGCGGACGCCGGCCGCATCAGCGGCGGTGCGGCGCCCGCAGACGAGCAGCCGGGCGCTGAGTTCGGCATGAAGAAGAAGAGGAGGAGGCTGCTCACAGCCCCGCCTGCAGCAAACGGCCACAGCACGCCGGCAGCGGCCTCTGACCAGGCCCGCGCGGAGGACGGTGAAGGGCCGGGGCGGGAAGGCAGCGCGCCCGGGGCGCGCGGCAAGCGCGGCGCGGGCGCTGCCGCGGCGGCCGACGAGCGGCCGGGCGGCGCGCGGCGAAGGCAGAGTGAGCCCGCCAGACTTGACGGCGCTGGTGCAGACGGCGGGGCCGGCGCGCCGCGCGGCGCTGCACTGGCGGATGGCGCAGGAGCGGCCGCGCAGCGGAGGCGACCTGGCAGCCTCGGCGCCGCCGGCAGGGCGCCGCGGGGCAGCACAGGTAAGCCGGGCGCGGCCTTGCCAGCAGGCATGAAGGCTGCGCGCGCGCAAACAGAGAAGGCCGATGCCGCCGGCGGGGGGCAGGCGGGGAGCAATTCAGGCGCTGCGGCCACCCCGCCTGCCAAGCGGGCGCATACGCTGGCTAATGGCAAGCGTGCGGATGGCCGCCGCGCCGGCGGCGAGGCTGGCTCAAGCGCAAAGCGCAAGCAGAAGCGCTCGCTCGCGTGAGGGACTGTTGCACTATGAGTGGATGGTCGCCACTTGAGTGCTTAAAATCGGTTTTAAAACATCTCTGGTACACGCCCGCAGAACACACCGTGGGACAGCGAGGCCGGCGTGCATACTCTGTTACCATCGCCAACTGACCTGACAGGCTCCTTGCAGGCTAGTGACACAGTTGGTGCAGAAGTCAAGCGCCAGACGGTGTGTTGGCTGCTGCTGCCTCCTCATGCAGCCGCCGCAACAGGCTGGGGAGCCTCTGCTTCGCGTGCCTCGAAGCCATGGATGCTCACGATGCGCAGCGAGGTCAGCTCCTGCGCAGCACAGATAGGTTGAGGTTGGGCCTACCCCTATTGCACTCACATGTTGTTTTGAACGCGTGCGACGCCGCCGGCACGTGCCGGACGTCAGGCAGACGCCCACAGCATGCACAGCACGTCAGCTCGCACGCCGCGCACATGCCCCGCCCCGCCCGACTGGCGGCGGCCACTGCGGCGAGCCGCGCCTTGCAGAGCGCCGCCGCATACCCGGGTGCAGGACTCCCACGGACTGATGAGGGGCTGCCGGCACGCCCGCACCCGGCTGCGCTGATGCACCTTGCCCTGCCCCGCACGCATGCCGCCCAGGCACCCCAGGGCGGCAGCATGCAACACATGCTGCCCCGCGCGCATGCTGAACGCTCGGGCAGGCTGAGCGCGCTCGGGCAGGCTGAACGCTCGGGCAGGCTGAGCGCGCGCGCCTGCCGGTGGCCCATCTTGCGGCGCGAGTTCTTCCGCCGGCGCTTCTTGAACACGGTCACCTTGGCGTCCTGGAACTGCTCCTGCGCGGCACCTCGCACCCGCGGGCGTCAGCGGCGCGCCCCCGGCAAGGCGCCGCTCCGCGCGAAACTGCGCAGTCCCTTTGCGCCAGACACGGCAGCCCCTGCGCCAGGGCCAAGGCAGTGCCCGCCCTTGCTATTTCTGTAGTACACTTGATTTTAACAGGTGAACAGCAACCTGTGCCATGCCCTGAGACTGCCGCGTGCAGCCCAGCCTGTATGCTTGCAGCACACCAATGCCACACACAAGGTGGCCGTGTCACAGAAGAGCGCGAGCGGCCGCCAACAAGGACTTGATAAGCAAGATGATCATTGGGTGACAACGTGCCTCCACGACCGCGGTCACAGAGGCGCCAGGGATGTGCGGCCGCCCGACGACCGTCTCGCTGCGCGAGCCCAGCATGAGCACGCGGCCGAGCGCCAGGCGGTCGTTCACGTCCACGCCCTTCAGCTTCTCGCTCACCACCAGGTCGTCCGGGGACACCTGCGCGCGCCGCCGACGTCAGCTGGCTTGTTGGTCAGCTGCCCCTCGCCCTGTGCATGCGCAGAGCCCGCTGGCGACCCGTGCGTAACGCGTAACGAATGCGGCAGGACAACGCGCAACGCCGGTGCGCCGACTGCACAAGCAGCACGTGAGCGCGGCAGAGCAGTCCCGTATAGCTCGCCCTGGCAATCACAAGACAGCAGCCTGACCAGTGTAGAGGCGCGCTGGGCGGCAGCGCGCCTTGTACTGCGCCGGCCCTAGCTCGACGATCGCAAACTCTGGCGTGCGCGGCACGGTGTAGCGGCCGTCCACCTTGCCGAGGCGCTCAAACTGCGGCGGGCCGAGCAGCGCTGGGAGCGCCTCGGCCTGCACGCCGCCAGCGCTGGGCGCAGGCGGCGGCGCGCGCCGCGTCCCGCTAAAGGGGATTTTGGCAGCGTCTGCGCGCGGCGCCGCTTGCCACCAGCCGTCGCCGCGCGGCGGCCTGCTCCTGGCCGCACTCGCCTGGCCAGGCGCCGCCGCGCTGCGCACCGCTGGCGACGCCGGGCTGCCAGTCGCGCCGCGGCCCGCACCCATGCGTCCCTGGCCGGCGCCCGGTGCCCCGTCAGGTGCGCTCGCCGGCGCTGCCACTTCCTGGCTGCCGGGTGCACTGCGGTCCACTTCGGGCTGCGCCCGAGTGTCCGCTGCGTGAGCAGCTGCGTCCGCGGTTGGGGGCGTTGCCGGCGAAGCGGTGGTGCTGCGCATGCGCAGCTCTGCGGGGTGCGTGCACGCCAGCACGGCAGGCACGCACGCCTCCCAGGCACTGTGTGGCAAACCGCTGGTGCAGCCGCTCCTGCGCAGGCGGCCCGGAGCGGCCATGCTCAGCAGCCGGCGCAGCGCCATTGCCAGTCCGCAATGCAGCTGGCAAAGCTTGGACGGACGAGCAGGCGTCTTGGAGAGGAGGGAGGGACTCGGCCTATGGTCATGGCAGAGTGCCTGTTTGTGAGATTGCAGCAGGACCAACACCCTATTTCTGCCGCCAGGCCAGTTTGCCTGGAAAAGGAACTCACACTGCACCTCCGCCGCGTGCCAATGGAGCAGAAGTAGGCCAGCTGCTGCGTGCCGGCGCGGCATGAGGACGCGGTGAGCGCAGGAGCGTCGTCGGGTGGGGCTCAGCGGAGCTGCGGAGCGCATTGACAGGGCGCCAAGATGATGGGCTCGCGGCCCCAGTGCGCTCCCGCCCCCGGCCTGTTCACCTCCCTGATCCAGCAGGTCAGGGACGGCCCCGCATGCCGCAGCGGCCTGCTCGGCAGCCTCTGCGGCACCTATGAGACTGACGACGCCGGTGCGCCTGTGTTAGCGACGACAGGTGCGCCACTGGAGCGGAACCGCACAGCGCCGAGCGTGGTCGCCATCGCATCATGCGCAGCATGCTCTGCATTACGCGGTTGCGCTGCCCCTACGTCTTCCCCACAGGGCTCACACTCATTCTTGCGGCGCAGGCATGTGGGGGCCATACAGCGGCGGTTGCGCGCGTCGGCGCACGCGGGAGCGCCGCGGGCGGGCGGTGGAGCTGAAGGCGCGCCCGCTCAGATTTAGCCGCGCCTCTGACCACGTGCTGCTGTGGTGCGAGGGCAGGGGCGGAGGGCGGCGGCGGAGCAGCGCGCGCGGACGGCTGGAGAGGTCAGCTGCAGGCCGCCGAGCTGCCAGCAACAAGCGCCGCGCTGCCTCACGCTCTCAGAGACCTACTACTAAGCATCGCGCAGCCGACTCACTTCTGCGGCTGGCAGGGCGTGCGGAGGAGAGCGAATGCGCGACGAAACAGACAACACCAAGGAGCCTGGACAGGCAGGACTGAACGAGACGGCGGCCGCCTGCTGACGGCGCGCGTCGCGCACGCGTGCAGGATGCCGGGCCTGGGCCAGCTGTCCAAGGAGGCGGCGGAGCGCAAGCTCAAGGAGGGCATCTCCGGCCACCGCACGGGCCTGCCGAAGAAGCTGCTGGAGTTCTTCGAGCCGCGCGACGCGCTGGAGTTCAAGCCGCCGCCGCGCAAGCGCCCGCCCAAGGTCCGCGCCCACGGCCCCGCGCCCGCCGGCCGGCCGCGCGCTGCTGCGCGGCTCTGGCGAGGACTGACAGCTCTGGTGGGGACTGACAGCTTCGGCAGGGACTCACAGCTTGGCATGCGGGCCAGTCAAAACTAGTGACATGGCTGCCGGGGGAGGCGCAGCCTTGCTTTGAGAAGAGCGCAGCGCTGGCGGCTTTGCACCTGAAATATGTATCTGCCCTCGGGGTGCAGTCGAAGCAAATTACAGCATTGCCAGGGGAGGAGCAGCCTTGCGCGGGCAGAGCGCAGCGCGGGCGGCTCTGCGCCTAAACAGGCGCCTGCCGGCCACGCGGCGCAGGTGCCGTACAGCGGCATCGGCGCGCTGGTCGGCCTGTTCGCGGCGCCGGACGAGCCGGAGTATGAGCCGCAGCCGGACGCCCCGCGGCCGGTGTCGCCGCGGCGCTTCCGCAACCCCGAGCTGGCCGCGCAGGCGCGCGTGGACATCGAGTCGCGCGCCGAAAAGTGCGCGGCCGCCCGCGCGTCGAGAGGGCTGCATTGTGTATATAAAGAAATTGCAGCCCTTATTTTTTTTTTTTGGCAGTAGGTCGCCTCATGGCTCAAGAGGTGGGCGCTCTTGGCCCATGAGTGTGCATGCGCTTCTTTCCAAACACGGTGTTGCGCTGGCGTCCGCCTGCAGTGCGCGTGCCTCGGACTGGCGTACATGCCGGAGTGTGCGCGGGACATGCATTGCAGGGTCGTGTGGGGTATCCAGCTCATGCGTGGTGACGCTGGGGTGCCCCGTGACGTGCAGGAAGCTGCGCATGGCTTCTCAGAGGATCGGCACGGTGCGCCCTTGTCGGGCGCCCTTTTACCCCACAAGTTGCCCGTGGACGCACCCGCGCACCTTCAGGGTTGCTGTGCATGCAGCTGGTCTGCTGCCTGCACCAAGCCGCGGCTGTCCGCGCAGCGTTGGCAGACCCTGCGCAGACAGGGCGCTGCTGCGCTTCACCCTGCAGTCATTGCAATCGCAGTTCAGGTCATATCTGTATGATTGCTGATCACGCCTTAGTGTCACACCACGAGCCGGAGCCCTGGAACGCACCCCCGAGCCAGGCCCCAACCTGCCCTGCCTGGCGCCGCGCCGGCGGCCTTCTTGGCCGCCGCCTGCGTGGCCAGCCGCAGCTGGCAGGGTTGGAGCCAGGGTCTGGCGCCCTAGCGTGGCGCGCGCGTGTGCGGCAGGCGGAGGCGCAGATCACGGAGGGCCTGAAGGAGTGGGACCCGGCCAAGGACCCTGAGGCCGCGGTGCGGCCCTAGTACCAATAATAGCCCGGCCAGGGCCCTTTTGGACGCGCCTTTTGAAAAGGCTCCTGCTCGCGCACAGTGCGTGAAGGGGTGCAGCGCTGCGGTACAACTTTGCGAGGTCTGAGTGCAGCTCACTGAGCAGCGACACCCAGTGTGTTGCTCATACCGCTGAGCGGGTGCGAGCGCGCGCGCTGCCGCCTGCAGCGCCGCGGGGCGCGCAGGCGGCCGCGCCTGGCGCTGACCGGACGCCGCACGCGCGCGCAGGGCGACCCCTTCAAGACGCTGTTCGTGGGCCGCCTCTCCTTCGAGGCCACCGAGAAGAAGCTGCGGCGCGAGTTTGAGGAGTACGGGCCCATCAAGCGCATCCGCCTGGTCACTGAGAAGGAGTCGGGTGCGGAACCCTACCTGAACCCCGCCGTCTCCCAGCCCACCTGCGAGCCGGCGGGCGCCGTCCCGCAGCAGGCGCCCTGCGACACGGCCGCCGGCCTCGCACGCTTGGTGCTGCGCCTTTACAGGCGGCTGTGACGGCATGCCGGGGTAAGTGGCCGCCGCAAGCTCTTCCTGAGCGATAACTTGCGCCCCAGGTGCTTCCATCAGGGTCAGCTAGAAGCGCAGCTGTGCGGCGCCGCTGTTTGCCCCAGGCGCTTTGCAGCGAGCGCGCACACGGGTGCTGCAGCCCTTGCGCCGACGCAGCCCGCCGCCCGCGCGGCCGCAGGCAAGCCGCGCGGGTACGCGTTCATCGAGTACGAGAGCAAGGCAGACATGAAGACTGCGTACAAGATGGCCGACGGGAAGAAGATCGATGGCCGGCGTGTCACGGTGGATGTCGAGCGCGGCCGCACCGTGCCCAACTGGTGTGAACCTGGGCCGACGTCCTCGAGGTTCCCGTGCCTTGATTCTTGTCCCTGCCTCTCATGGTGTCAGTCCCTCTTCGGGTCCTGCATGCCCAGGCGTGTGGAGGCTTGCTCAGCTCGCAAACGACAGCGTCGAAGCACTTGTGCGGTGCTCCTCTCAAACCATCCCACCGGCAGCCGGACAAACAGCACTCTTAAGGGCCCCTCGCGCGGCCTGCGCAGGCGGCCGCGGCGCTTTGGCGGCGGCAAGGGCGGCGACAGCCGCGTGGCCAAGCTGTCCAAGGCCGCGCGCGCGGCAGCCGCGGTGCTCCCGCCTGGCGCGGCGCCGCCGGCCGCGCTGCTGCCGCCGCCGGCCGCGCGGCCGCCGCCGCCGGCCGCCGCGCCGCGCGAGCCCGAGCGCGAGCGGGAGAGCTACAGGAAAGACAGCGAGCGGGGCAGAGAGGAGCCCGCGCGCGAGCGGGGCCGGGCCGCCCGGGATGCAGAGCGCGAGAAGGTGCGCCAGCATATTGGTTAAGGGTAGGTAGGCATAGGGTGTAGGGTTAGCGCGTCAGCATACGGGATTGGCGAGTGCGACAAGGGCCGCCAGCTTGTCCGGCTGCAACCGTCTGCCAGCCAAGTGTTATGATGCTGCAGGGTGATGCGTCGTGCAGCAAGCGGTTGGCCGCCGGCTGTCCGCCGGATGGCGCCAAGCCCGGATGCAGCTGCGACGGCGAGCACGGCGAGGGTAGTTTAGGCAGGTCGCTTGCAGCCGCGCAAGCACAGCACCGCGCGCTCTCTATAAGCGCACTCAGCACCTCCACTCGACCTACAGAGTGTGCTCAAACAGGACCCTGCATCTGCCGCGGCCGCCACCGCCGCCGCGCAGCTGAGCATGGCTGTCGAGGCCAGTGCTCGCGCAGCGCGTGCGCCGCTGCAGAGCCTGATCCTACCTTGATCTACTACCTACCGTACTTGGATACCCTGACCGCCTCCGCCGGCGCAGGAGAAGGAGCGTGAGCGGCCGCGCGAGCGCGAGAAGGAGCCGCCGCCGCGGCCGCCGCCGCGCGAGCCCACGCGCGAGCGCGAGCGCGAGCGCGAGCCCGGCCGCGAGCCCGGCGGCCGCTCGGAGCCGCGCGAGCGCGAGCGCGAGCGCGGCGAGCGCAAGCGCGACCGCGACCGCGAGGACGGCGAGCGCGGCTCGGAGCGCAAGCGCGAGCGGCCCGCCGACGGCCGCGACGACGGCCGCCGCCGCGACAAGGTGCGGGCTCGGGGCTCATGCCGCCGTGTGAGTTGCGCCTAGCAAAGGTCACTGCTGGTGCCTGCAGCGAGCTCCCATTTAGCTCGGGCTGACTCGTGGTTGCTGGGCGCTTTCCTACGACGGTTGAGGGAGGGGCGTACGGGGTTTGCACGCCATACCATGTTTGCCGGCTTTGGCGGAACGGTCGCTGCTTGTGTGCTGGCAGGGAGTGTTCGTCCTTGTATGAAGCGTGAGCTATGGTGATTGTGCCCAGAGCAACGCAAGCAGTTGTCTGCATTGAATAATCGTTTCAGGTTGGTCGTGTGTGCTGACGTGGAGCCGCGCCGGGCGCCCAGGGCGGGGAGCGCGAGGAGGGGGAGCACCGGGGGGACCGCGAGCGCGCGGACCGCAAGCGCGACCGCGACCGCGACGCGCCCCGCGAGGAGAACGGCATCGAGCGCCGGCGCGACCGCGGGGACCGCGACGACCGGTGCGCACGGGCGCATGCTCTGTCTTATCTACACAGCTCATCCCGAGTTTCCTGCAAGTCGTTGAGCTTACCCGCAGGAGGGTTGTGACTCGGCAGCGCGCTGTTCATGAGCTCTGCCTCCTTGCCGCAGTCAGGTACAAGACATCGTGAAGCACAGCTATTGCCGCAATCTGTTAGCTCCCAGGGTATCACCAGCATCTGGCGATTCGAATTTGCATAAGGCCAGAGTTTCAAGCAACACATGAACGTGCAGCTCGCTGTCAGGTAGGCTTGGCCTGCTCTGTAAAGTACGTCTGCGCTATTGTGTGTGCTGCCTGGTATACTGATATATAAAGGAGCTGCTCATTGTACGTAGTTGAGGTCAGTGGAGGCCGGGTGATGCGCGCGCAGGTCGGCCAAGCGCCCCCGCGAGGACGACCGGGACCGCGACCGCGACCGCGACCGCGGCGGGAGCGCGCGGCGGCGCGAGCGGGACGCGTGAGGGGCGCCGACCCTGGCGTCAGGGTCTGTGGTGGGCGGCCTGTGCCTGGTGCCCTGCCTGTGTGGTGCTTCAGCTATACTCCGACCGGCGGGAGCCAGACTGTGTGTAAAAGGGATGCAGACTGTGGGAGGGGCCGCGATGCGGTGCGCAAGGCTCTGAACCCAGGCCGAAGCCCCTGGGTGCGAGGGCAGGTCGTTGTCAAAGAGCACCAGGCGGCGAGGCTTGCGTGTGTGATCCGCCAGGGGTGGGTGCGATGTATGAGTGGAGGGCGCTGCCTGCCGGCGCCCTTCATGTTTGACGCGGGCAGAAATTCACTGAAAACGATAGATGTGATGAATCATCCAGCAGGGTGCGCGTCGGGGAGGGGGAGCGCCCACACTGCCCAACAGGTGCTGGGGCTTTAGTCATGCATACGAGCCGCCAGCGCACGGCGCCCCGCCTTGTAACACATCTTCGTGCCGCGCTCACTAGCTACCATGAAACATGCCGTGAAAGGGTGCATGCACAGCCAAAGTGTTGGGTTGCAGCAAGCACTTGTTGCATACTATACACATCTGTTGTTTAAGCAGGAAAACCCCCTGCTATGATGCCAGTCTAAAAGGCTCATGTAAGCACACAGCTTCCGTGCGCATCTCACAACACACGTCCCCGCAAGTACAACGGAGTTTGCGTATACGCAGATAGCACGCGCTCGCCTCCCTTCAGCGGCCTGGCACTTGCCATGCATTGCGCACATCATCACCCACCATGCTGCAAATCAGGTGCCGCTCAAAAAGAAAATGTTAGCGGCAAGTTACATGCAGAGAGCCGCTGCCGGCTCCCGCTCTCAACAAGGACCCCCAGACTGGGGCCTGCATTGCTGAGCGAGCCAGCACATCGCAGGCCTTGACATGCGAGTTCCGAGCCACCATCCCTGTCACAATGACGCCCTGGATATGACCTCGCTACTCGCGCTTCCCGCGCTCAACGACATTCAACAGGACGCCGGCGAGGGCTGGGCTGCGCGACGTTTCGCACTCCTCCATTGCCATGCCCTCGGCCGCAAGGTAGCGCCAGGGCCCGCTGCACCGGTCTGCAGGCCGTCACCGCTTTTCACTGTGGCGCGGGTACACTGCATATGCGGAAAAGAAACCAGGGCCGGGCTCAGCGCCGCGCCCGCGCCCCACCAGATGCCTCTCGCGCCCATGCACCTGCCTTAAGTGCAGCTCGCGGCGCGCGGCGGAAGCGGCGCAGATCAGGAGGCCCTGCAGCGCGTGCGGGGCGGCGCGTGTGCGCAGCCGTGGCAGCGGCCACCACACAGCGACCCCCGCCGCCACCTGCCAGCACGGCAACAACGCTTGCGCCCCGCAGATGCCCAGGCCGGGCCGGGGTGCCGACGATCTCGGACCGCTGGCGTCCGCGAGCACTCTCTTGTCAGCGGCGCTCGCTCGGCGCACGCGGCTGCACGGGCTGGCGCGCCACATGCGCGCATGCCGCGCTCGAGCGTCTCCTATGTAGCGGGTTCACAGTGCCCGCCGGGGCCGCTGCACGACTAGGCACGCCTACGTGGCGGCGCAACTCCCCCGTAGCTGCAGCCAGCGGCGGCCGCGCCCCGTGCGCGCCCCGTGCGTGCGCGCCTGCCGCTACTGGCCCGGCGGCACGAGCGCGGGCGGGCGCGGCGGGATAGCGTAGCCGGGGTAGCCCCCGTAGCTCGCGCCCGCGCCGGCCGCCGGCCGCGGCGCGCCGCCTGCGCGCCGCGCCCCGCCGCGCCCGGGCAGGCACGGCCCGCCCCACAGGCGCGCGGCCGGCGCCGCCAGCGCGCTCGCCGCCCACGGCGCCAGGAAGGCGACCGTCATCGTGGCCAGCATCACCACGGATGGCTGCGCGCGCGCGCGCGCGCGCGGCGCTCAGCCTCGCGGCGCATCTGGTGCGTCCGGGTGCCCCAGGCTGCCTCGGCGCTCGGTAACACCCACAGGCCCCTGTGCGCGTCTGTGAGCCGCCCTGGGGCCCTCCGGCGCGCGCGCAAACAGTGTCGGTGCAGTTGCAGGACGTCCGCCTCACTTTACAGCCGTCGCTGCTTGGAGCAAGACTCAGTGCCGCCGAACCATGCCTCACACCTTAAGCAAGTCCATGCATGCCACGCAGTGACACTACAGGTGCTTCTGCTCTCCTGTAAGCGATGTGCGGGTCTGCAGGGGCTCCCGCACGAGTTCAAGGACGCAAGAAAACTTCTGGGGCCAGGGCAGCGCGCGCGCCCGGTCGAACAGGTCGCCGTAGAAGGCAAACATCAGCCAGAAGAGCAGCAGCAGCGAGCCGAAGATCCACATCAGGCATGTGCCGGGGTCCAGCGCGTCCACCTGCGCGAGCCGCAGCGCGTGGCACCCCTGTGCGCGGCTGCCAGCCCTGCCCTACCCTAAACCTCTCCCGCAGCTGGCAACACCGCCCGCGTTGTTGCAGCGCCCTTCAGGCCGGGCCTCAGGCCGCGGCAGCCGTCCTTGTGCTAGGAGCGCCGCGGCCGCGCGCGCGCTGTCGCAGCCTGGCAGGGGCTGTGCACAGCTCACGGAACGGCTGTGCGCGCTTCCCAGGCTGACTTGGCACAGCATGGCAACAGGCAAGCCCTCCTCGGCCTGCAGGCAGCCGGCGCCCACGGCTCGCGCCGAGCCTGGGCTCGGGGGGGAACCTGACCTGAGCCCGCACCCAGTCCACGCCCTGCTGCTCATCGTGGCGCGGGCGCCGCCGCCGGCCATGCGGCGGCGCGGCGTCGCTGGCGACGCAGTGCAGCACGCCGCAGGCCGCCGGCGCCACGCGGTCCTCGTCCCACAGCTCGCGCCCCGCGGCGACCAGGCGCACGTGCCGCGTCGCCGGCCAGGCCTTGGCCGCGCGGACCTGCCGCGCATGTGGGCTCGGCTGAGGGGCACGAGGCGAAGGCGCTGCGCCGCGCGGCTGGCCAGGCGACGGCCGCACGCTGCCAGCACACCCCTCGCGATTCCAAGCCAACACTGGTGAGGTGTGGACTCGCAACCCCTCAATGATAAAAGCACAGCACTGACACACTGGAGGTGCTGGGGTGGACCAGGACCTCCGCTGCCGTTATAGATGCTAGGCCTGCGGCTGGCACACGCATGTGCCACAAGTGCCAGTATAGCCAGAGCTCGCTCCCTTTGCTCAGCCTGTGCGTACAGGAACGACATACGCACAGGGGCCGGTTGCCCACTGGCCAGGCACACTTCCAAGAAAACAACAGCCTTAATCCAAGAGCCTGTACCGTCACGGCGCATGTACCGTACGGACAAAGCAGGACGCACAGCGCTCATCCCTCTTAGGCCTATGGGGGCGTGTGCGCAGGCCAAACTGTTTGTACAAGCTATACAAATTGCGCTGCTTCAGCTGCGACCCAACCCGGCTGGTTGCGGGAAGGCGTGCCTTCTCAATAAGCTCAACAGTGGTACACTCTGCAGTGTCCAGAATGAGGTCCTCGGTCTGGCCATCTGCAAACTTGATGACGATGGGGCCTGCTGTCCCCATCGCGCTCCCGCGCGCCGACGGCCCTCTGCGACCAGCTCAGGCGCCCTTAGCTCGAGCCAGCAATGCTCCTTGGACCAGACTCATATGTGATGTGCGCCGTGACTAGACACTCGATGTGTGCCTACCTGCTCGGGCTTTGCTGGGTTTGCAGATGTGCTTGAACGATCCTCTTGGATGTCCATATGATGGTCCACTAGTTGGCTGCGCGCCAACCAGGACCCCGTGGGCTGGCCAGCCACAGCGACCCTGCCATTACACGCACATGCATGCTCATGACCGGTCCGGGCCAGCGACCAAGCGTTCCCTCTCTTCCCGCTCGGCCCCACCAGCGCCCCGCCCCACCGCCTGCATCTGCACAACCCCCGCAGCCGCGGCGCCCGCCAGCCTCCGCCGCGCGCGCACGCGCCAGAGCCACAGCCCCGCAGCCCCCAGGGCCAGCACCCCAGCGCACCACAGCGCCGCCTGGCACCCAGGCCCGCACGCGGCCCCCGGCGCACGGGCGCCCTGCCGCGACCCCGCCCCCGACCCCAGCTGCGGCCCGCCAGGCCAGCAGGTCATGCGCAGCAGCCACGCGTACCGGAACGCCGTCTCGTTCTGCGCGTGCGCAAAGCCGGACGGCCCAAAGTGCCCCGCGGCCAGGCTCGTGCGCAGCAGGATGAGCGGGCCGTTGGTGGCGGCGGCGCGCGTGGCGGCCGCCCACTTGGCGGGCGCCCAGTAGGGCACGCGCGTGTCGTGCAGGCCTGCGGCGCCGCGCGAGGCGAGGTCGGCGGGCATGCTGCCAAGGGCTGCTGTCCACTGCATGAGCACGTTGTGGGCGCCAGCGCATGGCGCGCACGTGTCGCGGTAGCACGCACAAACACCCGCGCAGTAAGCTGCCTGTCAGCAGCTACAGGCGACCATCAAAGGCCTCTCCCGCCTTTGCAAGCCTGATGCATACCTCCAAACAAGCCCCAGCTCTGTTGCAGAACGCATTCGCGGCGCACCATGCGACATGTGTGACGCCAGGCTCTGGCGCAGTCCCTGACTGCGCTCAAGAGTAGATAATCCGCATGTCCATACCAAGACCGTCATGGCTGTCAGTGGGGCCAGTCGCATGCCCAGGCTGGGGGCGCGCCGCCGGTCGCCAGCATGTGGGGGTACGCATGCCGCCGCACGTTGTCCAGCGGCGAGTAGCTCAGTATGTTGGCGGCCTCGGTCGCGTTGTGCACGGGGTCGCCCCTGCGCGGCCGCGCGGCGCTCAAGCAGCGAGCGCGGCCCCATGCCAGCGGTGTATGCTGATGCTGCAGCAGGTGCTTCACACAATGCCATCACGATGCAGACATGGCGGCGCTCTGCAGGCTGGGCCTGCAGGCCGCCTGCAGGGGAGGCGGGCGTTCCGGCGAGCGAGCGCGCAGGCGCGTTGGCGCCGGCGGCCAGCCTGGAAAGCAGGGCGCCAGCAAGCGGAGGCTGGCGCGCACCACTCCTGGTACTCCACGGTGGTCAGGGGCAGGCTGGGGTCCGACATGTCGTTGAACACGTCCACGAAGGGCACGTCCAGGATCGCCGCCTGCGCAGCGCAGCGCGCGCTCGCGCGGGGCTTGCCATGCGCGGATGCACACATGCTTCTCGCCTGCCCACAGAGTTACTGCAGCCATGCAAGCCGGAGCAAGGCCTAATGCATGGACTGCTGTACGCGGGAGGCTGAGTGATTGCAAGGATTAGGCGCGCCCAGGGGTGCAGGAGCACTTCGCCAAAGCTGCACTCACTGCAACACTGTAGACAGCGCAGACGCGCATAGTCCAAGTAGCAGACTGTCCGCGGTCACCTTCAGTTACAAGCCACAGTTAATTTGTGAGACACTGTGTGATGGTAGACAGGGCGCGGGTAGACGGGGCGCGCCCGGAAGAGGTCTGGGCGCAGGTTCACTGTGGCGCCGACGGTGAGCCCGCCTGCGGAGCGGCCCCAGATGCAGAGGCGCTCCGCGCTGGTGTAGCCCTCCTGCGCCCATTACGCGGCGGGCTGCAGCGCCGCGCCAGGCCCGGGCCGTCATGCATGGCGCGCCTAGCCAGCTGCAGTGCTGATTGCGATGCCTGCGGTATGCCAAGCATGGCACCCGCGGTCATTTCAGCTGAGTCTGGCTACGGCCGCCGCCCTGGTCAATCCTGCCCACCCTAGCTGCAATCGGCCACCTCAACGCGCCACTGCTGGCAGTGCCGTCTGGGCCGCAATGTGCGGGCAGAGCTGCCCGGGCGGGCCGGGACTCAGGCCCGGTGGGCCGGCGCTCTGACCCACTTCCATGTCGCAGTCTCAACCTTGCGACCTGCATCGAGCGTGTGTCTCCCGCCCGCGGCGCTCGACCGGAGACTGCACGCTCGACCCCGCTCCCCAAGGGTGCACACCGCCTTTGCGCACCGGCCAATGTGCACGGCAGGTGCCCACTTCCTTACCACCACAGCCTCACAGGTGCACTGCGCCATGGCTGCAGTGCCATGCTGACGCAGTAGCGCGCGCGCTAAGCACTAGCCGCCGCGATGCCGGCGCCATACATGCACACAAGCGCTGCGCTCTGTCGCTGCAGCCGGGGCGCCTGCGCGCATGCGCCCCTGGCGCGCCGCGAGGTGCCCGGCCGGCCGCGCGCGCCGCGGCGCGCGCGCACCGCAATGAGGTGCTCCGCGGCCGCGACCGCGTCCGCGAACGTGTTGTTCTTGGCCATCAGCCGCCCGCCCTCGTACCAGAACTGGCCGCGCTCGCCGCCGCCGCGCACGCCCGCAATCGCATGGATGACGCCGCGCTCCAGTAGCGACACCGCCGCCGCGTCCCACTCCGCGTCGTTCGGCGTCCCGTACGCGCCTGCGCCGCGTAGGCGCGAGCATGTGTGCTTGCATAGGTCGCATGTGCCCACATGGGTGGCCTTACATAGGTCCCGTACGCGCCTGGGCTGCACGCGCGCCGGTGGGCGTGCGCGTCATGCGCAGCGGCTGCCGCCCTGCACAGGTCAGGGTCAGGGAGGGTAGGCAGGGGAGGCTCAGCAGGCGGGGCGCGCGCACCGTACACGCTGAGCACCAGCGCGTCGGTGCCGTCCAGGCGCACGGCGTCGCGCTTGTAGGCCAGCGCGACCGGCACCTGCCGAGCGCGCGGACTGGGTGGGCGATTTGGTGCAGCGCGCTCACCACAGCGCGCGTCTGGGGCGGCCAGTGCTGACGCAGCGCAGCACAAGGCGGCTGCCAGCCCGGACATGAGACGGCAGTGCGGGCTTCGTCGGGAGCAGAGCGCTGCGCCCCTGCTGGAGCCGCCTGGTGCCGCTGCCAGGCACTGGCAGTCGCCTGCTATTCACAGGCTGGACGGACGGCCACAAGCTATGCTTTTGTCACCGCACCACCTGAAGCCTGAATGGAAGTGAGCACGCAGGCCGGGCTCATGCGCCTGCGCCTACCATATATGTTCCCGTTTCAAAAACCCACAAGCAGACTGTGTAACAGCACATGGCGTCGCCAGGCATGCTGACAGCCCAGGCGGGGCAGTGGGGCGGCACGCGCCTCGACGCCGCCTGTGCTGGGCGCCCACAGGCGCGTGCTGCGGAACAGCGCGCGGTCGTAGCCGCCGGCCGCCTGCTGCTTCCTCAGCGCCTTGGCGCCTGCGGGGCACACGCGCACACTTAGCCCCCTGGTCCTGGGTGGCTAGCGCTCGCCGGAAGCAACAGAATGCGGATAACAAGGAAACCAGTCTGCTTGCTCTGTTGCAGCAGAAGAGCGGAGCAGGATGCGCAGCGCAGAAGCTGGGGCGGCTGCCGGGCGGGGGGCGCGCCCGTGCGCACGTTGACGTCGTAGGTGGACCGCGGCGTGACCAGTGAGCTGTACACCAGGCGCACCACGTCCGACGCGGCCGGGCCCTGGTCGCCCAGCTCGAGCGCGAACGCCTCCTCCTCCGATCGCGCGCCAAGGCCGCGGGCGCCACCCGCCGCCAGCGCCGCCGCGGGCCGCGCCCCGGCACGGCGCCCCGCGCCTTTGGCGCCGGCCGCGCCCTGGGTCCGCCCGCCCACGTCCGTGCCAATGTCCCCGGCGCCCGCTCCGCCCGGGGCGCCCCCGCCCAGGGTTCCCTCCTCGCCCTCGGCCCCGAACACGCTGCCCGCGGGGTCAGCCGCGGCCACAGGGTGCGCAAACTCCAGCTGCACTGGCGGTGGCAGCGCCAGCGAGCCCAGGTCTGGTGCGGGTTCCTGCTCCGGGAGCGCGTAGACGACCGCGTGCGGCAGGCCATTGCGCCGCTCCATCAGCGTCAGGTGCCCTGCGCGGATCAGGCGCTGCAGGCCTTTGGAACTCATGCAGCAGTTCACATAATGAGCTAACTTGGAGCTGTAATGCCATGGCTAAACTCTTTGACGTCAGACCTCACAAAGCAGATGAGACAGGCGCCACTTGGAACTGTGTCGCCATGGTAGGTGGTTGTGCAGGCATCGCACGTCACTGGCGCCGTTGAACAGGATCGTGGGCAGGGCATGCATGCACACAGTCGGCCTACCGACCTGACAGGAGGGCCACGGGCGCTTGGGCGGCGCAGAGCGGATCCAACTCCGGCCCAGGCAGTGCCAGAGCACAATGTTATGACACCCCTAACCCTGTCCTAGATCTCGGGCAAGCCGAGGGTGGGCCGGGCGGCAGCGCACCTTGCGTGACGGTCATGCCAGTCAGGTCCACACTGCGCCGATGCTCTAGCAGGACCTGCGTGCCAGGGCGGATGCAACTTCAATGCATCGCAAGTCACGCTGCGAGATTGCTTATGGGCAGTCACATGAAATACCCATGCCATGGTGTCAACCAGCCAGACTCGCCTCCATACAAGCAGGAACAAACAGCACGAGTCCGGCAGCGTGCAGGAAATGCGAAGCTGGACTATGCATCGTATCGCCTCTGCTCCATTCGCCAAGACATGAGCAGAAGCGCTGTGGCAGGGCCCTGCCGATCCTGACCTGCGCATAGCTGCGACCGCGGCTCCGGGTGGCGCCTAGAGGAGAGTGACGGGACAACGTGGCGCGCCTTGGGCGGGCCGTCGCCGCTCAGCGGCAGCGCCTGGAGCTCGCCGTTCAGCTTGCCGCTGTCCCTGTCGCGCACCAGCACAAGCCACGCGCCGCGCCAGTCCTCAGCTGACTCCAGCTGGCGGCCCGGCGCGCGCCGCCCCAGGTCCGCCCACTGCCCTGCGCCAAGGCATCATGGGCGCCGCCCGCTCAGCCCTATTTGCACCGGTACCGACCCTCATGGAGCGACGCGCGCGGCTGGCTGCTGAATCCCCGCCTGTGCTGCTCCGCATTCTGCCACTCGCCCGCATGCGGCTATGCCCTAGCCATCACAGTTCTCCTCGCCAAGCAAGGGCGAGATGATCCAGCGAGGTAATTATGCTCCGAGAGGCTCATGCATCCCCCACCGCACAGCACATGCGCTCTCAACGTGCGCCACACAATCAATAAACGGTCATGCTGGGCCTCCGCGCCCTCCACCCTCGCTTGCACAAGTGCCCCGTCTCCGCACAGCTGCGCTTTCAGCTGCCTGTGCTACAGCTGCTGCGATGCTGCAGGAGCGCGCCCCGCTCGTGCCCTGCCAGGGCAACCCAGGGCAGCACCTTGGGGCTCCGCCGCCGGCAGGAAGCGAGCAGCGGCGGTCGTCTCCGACGCGATTGCCAGCAGCAGGAAGCGCCGCGAGCGCGTCAGGCTCAGCCCGATGCTGAACTGCGGGTCGGCCTCCTCATGGACGAGCTCCGCTTGGCCGGGCGGTGCGCCGCGCGCCCAGCGCCACAGGCATTTGGTGCGCTTGGTGGTGCTGTCCTGCGCAGTATATGGTGTCACTCGGGCTGCAAGCCACCAGTCCTGCTTTGCCGGGTGGCGCACTGCGTGTTTGCACCGGCGGGGGAGCTCGTGGGCACAGACATGCCTTGGTTTTCTCGGCAACTGCAGGCTGGCAGGCCTACCTCCTTGGGCACCAGCTCCCCTTAGCAGTTTACACGTGCTGCTCGCGCATTGTCTTTGAGCACCAACTTGTTTCCCAGAGAACTGCCATGTTTATCTTATTCCCATAATGGTGCATGCCAGGGGTGGAGCGCGCTCAGGTTTCAGTCAGGCCCCAGGCGCCTGCGGGCCGCGCGCCTTCGTCAGGTAGAACAGCGTCGCGTTGTCGAATGCCCACGCAACGCTGGACGCGGCCGCTGTGCCAGGCGGCGTGACGGGCGTGCGCTCGCCTGTCACTGCCTCCTGCACAAATACGTGGTAGCTCTCGTCGCCGACTGTGTCCGCCGTGAACGCCAGCCACGCGTCATCCGGCGAGGTCTGCGCTCACACCCTAGGTTATGAACCCTATCTGTATACAACCTGTATACAAACCCATGATGGGAGCAAGGCGTGATGCGAGCACATGCCGGCCCGGCACTGCCGGGACGAGCAGCTTGAACAATGCCGGGCAGTGGGCACGCTTGATGGCTTTTAAGCTGACGTCCAGAGGTGTTGCACCTCGAGCGCGCCCAGCTGCCAGAACGCAGCCCCGGCCGCTTCCGCGTCCTCGTCCAGCAGCACCTCCTCCGGCCCCGCTGCGTCCATGCCCTCTGCCTCGCTCGGCGGCCCCGCTCCAGGCGGCAGGCGCCGCCTGCCGAGGCCCCGCTAGTGGGCAGGGGTCACCTTGATGCATGTGCAGTGACGCAAGTATGCCATATGTGACACGTCATATAGCTCCCAACAGCACACGCGAAACAACACCAAAATCGCAGTGAGTAGCCGCTGCAGAGTGGGGCACCCAGGCATTCACGCCACATGGGCGCACATCGCGCATGCAAGCGCATGGAGCACTGCATGCAGGTGCGCACATGCAGGGCGGAAGCGGGCGCGCGCAGGTACATGCGGGTGGCACCCACACAGGTGGCCGGCGAGCAAAGGCGGCGATCGAAAGCATAGCGCGCGCACGCGAGCCCGCTGGTGCGGGCTCGAGCCAGCTTGGCGGTCCAATGGCAGGGCCGCGCGCGCACCGGCAGTGCACACGGTACGCGCCGCCCGCCCGCCGGTAGCTGTAGTACCAGAAGCCGCCCTGCCGCTGCGGCGTGCTGCGGTCGCTGGCGGGCAGGCACGCCATGATCTCCGCAAACAGCTCTTGCTGCAGCGGCGCGCTGCCGGCCATGACCGCGTCCGTGAATGCATTCTCGGCCGCCTGCGCGACAGCGCGCCGGCGGCCTCGATCAAGGGAGCTTCGGCCGCCTTGGCTGGGGCCCAGTGTCGCGCAGGGTGCCGCCTCGCTCCCGCCAAGGGGCCTGCTCGGTGCAGCCGCGCCCGCGTGCGAGCCTGCAGACATTATGACAGACGGGTTACTTCGGTCGGCCGCGGGTGAGACTGCAGGTCCACAGAATGCACGGCAAGCAGGAGGGGCGGGACTGATAAGCACATGTGGCTCTGCTAAAGGACCACGGCATGGGGCATGCGTTCACAGGAGAGCAGGCGCGCTGGGAGGTCGGTTCATGTGCGTCCCGCGCTGCCAAGCCGCAGGGCGCCAGAAGCCGGGGCGCCCGAGGTCTGAATGCACAGTAGACGGGTCCAAGGAGGTATGCTCCGGTGAACGAGGCTGGGTGCCAGTGCAGGGCCGAACCAGGTGAGCCAGGACCGCCCGGTCGGTGCGCGAGTCGTCGCGCAGCCAGGCATAGTCGTCCACACGTGCAGGGAGCAGGGCCGGCCAGGGGCTGCTCAGCGTGGTGGGCCGCTGCTGCGCTCGCGGGGGCGTCACGCCCGCCGGCACCAGGTCATGTGCGGGGTTGCAAACGCCTGTGCTGGCGGCCGGCTGCGGTAGCAGTCGCGCGGATGCGAGCGCTACCTGGCGCGGAACAGTGACTGGCCTGTGTCTGCACAGCCGTTCACAGCTGAGTCCGCTTAGTGAAAGCACTTCTAGCACTGAGGCCACTGTTTGCACAGCAGTGATGTAGAAGCTTATCTACTCGAGTGCAACAACCGTGCTCCGTCAGTTGTGCTTCCTAGAGGTTGATGGTGTTCAAATGACAAAGGCGCATCATTGCATGTAAACACGCACCTGAAACAATAGCAACCAGCGTGAGAGCTGAGCCATGCCAGTTAGACGCTTACGCAAGGCCATAAAGATGCAAACATAAAGCTACAGCGTTGTATATCGTCACTCATCTCCCACCAGCACGCCTGGTCTGGTTCTGGCCACCTGCAGCACTGCCTGGGCACTGCAGGCAGGCTGCCAGGCAGCTTATATCAGCATCCTGATACTGATATCAGCTGCCTCTGATCATGCAGGTGGCCTCTCAAGTTGATCTTCCCCTTTTATCTTCCCTTTTATGCCTCTGCACTGGGGTCCAGCAGGCACATGTGCCAGGATGAGCAGCAACTCACATGTGTTACTTATCAAAGCCATGCATGGTACAGCAGCGCACAGGGCATCTTAAAGGTGTTCAGCTCACCCTGCTAGGCACTCAAAACACAACGCCTTTCACGATCACACCCTTGCAACCAGGGGCGCGTCGCAACCAGGAGCGCCTCACACATGGCTTGCTCAACCAAGCCTCGCCAACAGGCAGATGACAGTGAGGGCCCATGCTGGACATCTATCCCAGGCGCCCGGGCAGCAACCCGCTCACCTGAAGAGCCGGGCAGGTCACAGGCAACATGTCTCAGAGATAGCATACAGTCACACGCCACAAGCATTGCCAGCAAGCACACAGCTGGCGAACTAAGCAGCGGAAAGCGGTAAGGCCAGTGCTTGGCCCCCCACGTACACCCAGCTCGCTCACTCAGATGGGGACCTTGCCCACCCAGTCTCAGGCACACAGCGCAGGGCATTACAGCCCCGGTCGCAACGCCCGCGCACTCAGCTGCGTGTGCCATGTCTCGGTAACCACACTTGCAACCTGCCGCCCTCATGTCACCCGTCTCCCAGCCAGAGCAGCCTCCCACCCTCATGTCACCCGTCTCCCAGCCAGAGCAGCCTCCCACCCACATATCGCGCTCGCCCGGCCAGCTGGAACAGGGTGCAGCAGTGGCGCCTGCCCGCGCCTGCCAAAGATGCCCTCCAGTCTCTGCAGCCAACAACAGCCTCAAACATGCATGCCTCCTCCTCAACACAACCCCCGTGGGCCGCCAGCCCAAGGCTCAACAAGTTTTGACTGAACATGCCTCCCAGGTTCCCCAGCTTGGTTCAGGCGGCGTTCTGCAAAAGGCACACAGCACGCTTTGGGCTGCGCCACTGCGCTGAGTTCAGGCGCTCTGTGTTTGCGGCACAAAACACATGCCGAGTTGGAGCATGCGGCTAGCCATTTGCGGCAAAACATTGCTGCCCTGGCTGCGGCCGTGACAGCCACGCATCCCTGACCATGTCACGCCCTATGCTCTGCCCTGTGGCTGAGCCATGATACAGATCGGGCGCATGCAGGCGTGGCGGGGCACCGCTCTTGACCTGCTTTGCTGCAAAACATGGCTGGCCGCACACGGGCACCTCCGCCTGACAGAGGTCTGTATGTGCACAGCCCGAGCCAACAGCCTAGCACCTGGGGCTGCCAACGGCGCAAACCACTTACATTATATAAGCGTCTGATGAGCACACAAGTCCATGGGTTGGCAGAGCCTGGGGCTGCACCCAGCAGTCAGCACAGGCACATGTCGAACGTGCACTAGCGCCCTCACGAGCCCGTTCCCGGCGCGTTGCGGCAGCAGCGCGCATTATCGCAACAGCCACTACGTAAACATACCCGCTCAACGCGCTTGATGTAAGCACTCAGGCCCCGCTGCAGCTGGCAACGGACACCAGTGACAACGGCGTTGCGGGCCGCAGCACCTTGCACTGCCCAGCGGCGAGTGCCGCTCGCACAACTGTGTTCTGTGAAACGCGCGCGCCGCCGCTACAGCTCGCAGTACACGCCGCTCATGCGGTAGCCGCGCCGCCGCGCCTTGTCGGCCCACTCCTTGCCCGCCGGCGTGTCCGCCTTGCAGCCATAGCCCTCCTGCAGCATCTGCCCCAGCAGCGCCTGCTGCTTCTGCGCGCGCGCCAGCGCGCAGCGCGCGTCAGGACGCAAGGTGCCAACACGGCAGCGTGCAGCGTTAGCCATGCCCTTGCGGCCCCGGCAGCGCCGACACCAGCAGCGCCGGCTGCTTCGCCATACGCCGCAGAGCATGCCATGCCAACAGGTGCGGGCGGGTAGCCTCACACATTGCACGGCCACCCTTTTGGGCGAACAGAGCCGCGTGAAGACCTTGCAGTTGTGCTCCTGCTTTGCAGTGCCGATAGCTGCAGCAGCTGCAAGCACTGTGCTGCGCCCGCGCACTCCGTATAAACGCGCTGCTGACTGTGTGAGACATGGGAGGTTTCCAAAACGAAGCGAGGCGCGCACCACGTCGCCGCGTATAGCTTCCTTGTGCGCATCGATGAACCACCGCCGCACCGCGTTGCTTACCACCGCGCTCAGCGGCGCAGCCGGTGCAGGGCTTCCATCGGCAGGGTCTGTCGCCGCAGGCCCCGGCACGATGGCGGGCGGCGGCCGCGCGGGCGTGCGACCCCGCGTAGCATCCCGCTTTGCAGCTAGCTCAGCGTGACCATTGCCTGCGTTTAGCCAGCAGCACAGAAGACTGAGCACGCTTCCCGCCTTTCTCACACACACTGCTACCTGGCAACCGACAACGCTTGCACTGGTGCAGAACGCCGTGCGCTGCCGCACAAACGCCGCGGCACTGTGCAACCACAGCCAGAGAGTGCAACGCGCCTGGGGCCCACGGCAAGAGCAGCCAATACTCGCTACACACGCAACTCTAGGCGCAGCAAGCTCTGAGCCAAGCGCATACAAACAAAACCTCGGCCAAGCACAGAGTGCAGAAAGACCAATGGACCCTCAGACCTCACGCACTCGGCCCAAAGCCCCTTCCGACCTCTTCAGCAGACCAGGTGCACTACCTGCCCATTTCAAACCAGCCGCATCTGCGGAGCTGTGCAAGGCGCCGACCTGAACTCAGCCAGCCTTATTGAATGGTTCTCACATACTGGACATACGAGTGGTGCTCAGCTGCACAACTCTTCAAAGTTGCCAGGTGTGAGTCAAGCTTGGCGACGTCTCTCTGCATAGCACGCCTCGCTGCACAGCCTCACAGCGCACAGCCTGACCCTACAAGTGATGCCCAGGCAGGCTCTTGTGTCGCACGCCTGCGACAGCTGCCAGTCCGCCATTAGCCGCAGGCTCGAAGCTCATCGGCTGAGCGGCTGCGCGGCAGCTATGGCTCCAGCGCTGCGGCGCCTGCAGCAGGCGCGGCTGCCTGGCCTCTGCCGCGCACCACACGCGGGCCAGGCCCTGGCGTAGCGGCTTGGCGGCCAGCGCCGCCCCCAGGTTGCCTCGTTGGCAGTAAGCGGTGGCAACAGGAGCAGCCTATATGCGAGCAAGGCTTTGCTTTATTGGTGCTCAAGGCGCTTGCGTATGGCGTGTCTTGCTAAAGTGCTGCCCTCCCAGGGGAGCACGGCCAGGTGGTGATTGAAGTGAGGAAGAAGAGTAATTATGTTTCTTCTGCAGGCTGTCTCTTGGGGGACAGATGTCGCCTGAGCAGCTAGGCATCTTCGGCAGGCCTGATGCCTCATAGGCGCATTAAGTGCTTGCCCTGTGCCTTGTGCCAGGCAGTGCTGTGCAGACATGCATGGATAGAGTCCTGCAGCACGGGACGCTTGTAAGCAGGATTGACACTTCATTAGACGCTATTGGTTCAATTCACTCGTTCAAGGTCTGGGCCATCGCTGAGCCCCAGGACAAGCGCACACATAGTGATGATCAGGTTTGCTTCCGAAAAATGTCCTGCCAGGCACACCCAGAGACCAAAAGGGGCACTCTGATACAGTGTCACCCGGATATTCTGCCTCGCTGGCCATCCCAGCAGGTTTGCCCGAGTGGTGAAAGGGATGGCCTTCTAGTCCATTGGCAATCATGCCGCACGAGTTCGAACCTCGTAGCCTGCGTGATCTGATCTTCCACCAGAGCCATTGGTACCAAGGACAAAGTAAAGAGAGTTTCGCAGGTCACGCCGCATGTCACCAGCGGCCAACTACCAGAATGAAGGCAGGCACCCTTTTGCTGGATAGCACACGCACGCAGCACAAATAAAAAAGCCCTCCACAATGTACAACTTGTGAAACCCAGTACAATACCAGCTTGGTATGCTTGGCTTGCATTGCATGACTGCCGCGCTTGATGGCAGGCAGCCCATTACGCGGTATCAACTAATCAATACATTTTGCCCAACCGAATGCATGCAGCTGTGCATCAACTGAGCGTCATGCAGGCCAGTACCTGCTATGCCTACACGCGATCCAGGCTCCAGTTGATCTGCGGCAGGCCCTCCTTGGCGAGTAGCGCATTGGCCTTGGAGAAGTGCTTGCAGCCGAAGAAGCCCTGTTGGCATATGCCAGCGGGATGCGTCAGTGCTTCCAAGGGCGCCGGAAAAGGCATGTCATGCACGAATGCTCCTCTCTGTTGTCACCATTGCTCCACGCACGTGACACGCTCTCTCTCGGCTGTGCATTTGCTGCAAGCTATTGCAAGGTTGGGGCGGGGCAGCAGGACGGAGAGCGTAAGCACCCATGAGTTACGGCTTGCATAGATGCCTGTGAGCACAATCAGGAGAGCCACACCCCAGTGCCATGCCCAGCCCTCCAGGCGGCGCCGAGCGAGGCCTGCAACGCCGAACGAGGCCTGCAACGCCGAGCGAGGCCTGCAAGGGTCGGCAGCGCAGCGCACCTTCCGCGCGGACAGGCCCGAGGGGTGCGCGGCGGTGAGCACATGGTGCCGCGTGGTGTCCACCAGCGCGGCCTTCTGCTGCGCGAAGCGGCCCCACAGCAGGAACACCAGGCCGCGGCGGTGCGCGCTGAGCGCGCGGATCGCCGCGTCCGTGAACGGCTCCCACCTGCGCGGCGGCGGGCCGCATCGGCAAAGCAAGGCTGGAAGCGATCTCGCCGTGCACGGCACGCACCAAGTGCAGTCATAGTCTGATCACGCAGCCAGCCCTCACATGGCAGTGAATGTGTTTCTGTTCGGGCCGGCGCCTGGTGGTGATTGTGGCGGCCATGGCCGTGGAGAGCAGCGCAAGCAAGGCGGGGCGCATGCGGCGGCGCACCCCTGCTTGGCATGCGAGGCGGCGGCGTGCGCGCGCACGGTTAGGACGGCGTTCAGCATGAAGACGCCCTGCGCGGCCCACTGCGCCGCGCCGCCCGCGTCAGTGCGCACGCCTCTGCTTTCACGGCGCACAGCACCCGGCACGCTCGCCAGGCTGTCTTGCGAAAAGAAGCTCGTAGAGCGCAAGAGCGGTTGGATTGCCGCATCCCAGGACAAAAGGGGCGACTGCAGGACCAAAGCGCTGCCGTTGCGACGATGCCACAAGTTCTGTGTGTTTAATGCGTCTGGCACAAGCATCAGCTCCCCGAGCTCTCAAAAGTCCGGATGTGGACCAGGTGCTGGTAAGGATGCCGAAGAGCACAGAGCTGGGTCCCGGGCGCACTGGCATGCACATGGCACGCACAGAACCAAGTATGTTGACGGAGGTGCGGCCCACCTTTTCCAGGCTGCCGTGGTTGGGCGGCGCGCAGCCGCAGTCGTCGGCCAGCTCCTTATACATGTTGGCCAGGCTGGACGGCACGCGCTGCCCGGGCGGCACGGAGAAGCTCAGGCCCATCGCCTGGCCGTCGTTGTGGTACGGGTCCTGCGCAAGGAGTGCAAAATCGCAAGTTTCAGCCGACGCGTCGGGCGTCTGAGGGCCGCAGCTGACGCCTTGCCCATGCACATGCCCGTACGCGCCGCCGCCCGCCAAGCACTCTTGGACAATGAGGCAAAGAAGAGTGCCAATGCAACAGCGGGGCTGCAGGGTGAGGATGTGCAGCAGCGGGCGTGCGACAGCTGTGAACGGACGGACCCCGGGCGTCAGGCAGCTGGGCATGCGCGCCTGCCCAATGATCACCACACGCACGCGGTCAAAGGGGCAGCTGTTGAACGCCCTGCCGCAGCCATGCCACAGCGGGTGTAAGCGGTGCCACTTCAACACTGCATGGCCGCTCAAAATTGCCGCGAGCAACACGTTGCAAATTCCCCCCTACGCGAGTTTTGTATGAATCCGCATGCGGCGGCAGGGCCCCGCGCCTGAAGATGAGCGGCTGCGGCGGGAACACGGCCTGCGTCCGCCACTCGCCCGCCAGGAACTCCGCCAGGCGCACGGCGTGCGGCCGGGCAAACTCGCCGGCCAGCTCCCGCCGCCAGCTCGCCTCCGTCAGCAGCTCCGCCAGCGCCGGCGGCTCGCCGCGCTCGGCGGCCGCGGCCGCGGCGCGCCTGGCCAGCGCCATGGCCCTGCGAGCCCGCCGGCTCCTGGGAAGGCCGAGTATCTTGGGCGCAGACTGTATGCGTTTTGTTGAGGAGCAAAGCAAGTGCAGACCTCCCTGACAAGGTGTCACACAGCGTCGCGAGCATACAGGTTCCAGCGCACAGGCCAAGAATGCCTGCTGCCGGACAGAAGCAGGGCCCCCTCCTGCCCTGCCCTGCCTGAGAGCAACAGGTAATATGCGGCACACCTGTTCGCCGCGACCTGGAACTCCTGCTCAGTCGTCAGCGCCGGCGCCTCTCCCTCCGCAGCGTCAGCCGCTGCGGCGCCTGCAGCAGCATCTCCCGCAGGCTCGTGCGCCGCTGTCGCCCCGGGCTCTGCAGGCTCCCGCGCTGCTGCCGCGTCCGGACGCGCGGGCGTAGACGCGCCGGCCTCAGGGCCCACCGGCACTGGCTTGCCAGCGAGCGCCGCGCGCTCCCCCGGTGTGAGGACCTCGACATGGCTCACCACTTGCGCACGCACCGCTGTCCCTCCGTGCACCTGCACGCCCAGCATGGTGGTTGCTTTTGTGAGCAGGACCAAGCTGTGTTGTCTCTCACGCCTGCCGCAAGCATGTCTGTCCTCAATGCGCATCACCATTTGAACACCCGTCAAGCAACTCCGGCGACAAGGAGGCAAAGCAAGGTGCACCTGCTTCGCGCTCTTGCACTGCACATGCAACGCCTTGCCGTTGCCATCAACAGTCTCAGCGGCACTCCTTTTCAACCAGTTGGTGATGGGTCGCTGTGCCATACGGGCGAGTCCGGCGCGCGGAACTAGGCATGCAAGGCCCGGCCAGGCAAGCATGCGCATCGGGCCATGTGCTGGTTGTGCTGGTTGACTGGTGGATGCAGCAGCTTTGTGCAAGTAGAAACTCCAGTTCAAGGAATGGAGGTTCAATCAGCTGCCAGGGCTACTTGCCAATCGGCCACTCATGAGCCACAGAGCTCTGTGGCTTATGATGTAAGAATGGAGAGCGCAGCCACATGAGATGCACTGGACTGCTGCCCCTCTGGCTACCACATTGGCGAGGTCAGTGCAGGCCAAGAAAGTGCCATGTTTCATGTACCACCAACACGCATCGCAGTCCGGATTCTGCCTCCAAGTGTCTGCATGCATAAATTCCATGTGCAAGCACATGTATTCACATGTCGATACGCATGCCTGCCACTGCGTCCTACCAGCTCAGCTCACTGGATTCCATATCCTGCATGTGAGCGCTCTCACGAGCTGACACTGATCTGGCATGCAAGGGTTGGACACCCGGCGCCCGCGGCGGCAGCACATGGTAGTGCAGCAGCCGCACATCCACGCCGCCGATGGTCAGCGGGATGCGCCGCGAGCACTTCATCCGCAGGGGCTTCGTGGCCGCGGGGTTGCCGCACAGCAGGTACGCGTCAGCCTCGTTGCAGGCGCTCTGCGCGCCACAGCGCACGGCTGAAGCGAAAGTGCGCGGTAACCCGCTGGGCACTTGCGGTGTTGAGCGGCCTTGCAGGCTCTTTCGCATACACCCAGACAACCAGGCGGCCCGCCTATGTGCCGATCTTGTGCACACAACAGTGTTGCCTTGGCCAGCAAGGCTGGTCAACTGCCGCTGCTAAGTAAGGTGAGCAAGTAGGTGCGCAGATGAGATGTCTGGAGAAGCACATTCTGCTTGCGATGATTTGGGTGCAGCCGTCTTCACTATGCCCTGATCACGGCCCCAGCGCCCATAACAGCCTTGCGGACATGCGCAGCCGAGCGGCACCCCGCCAGGGGCGTCACGCGCCTTGAGAAAGAGGCCCAGGTCCCGCCAGGCCGCCGCGAGGTCCTCGTCATAATTTCCGGCCGACCCAGCCTGGGATCCACCAGTGGCCGCACCGTCTGCGCTCGCGTCCGCGCCGCGGCCCGCGCCCGGGCGCGCTCGCACAGCGGGCGCGCCCTCCCGGCCGCCCCAACGCGGCTCGCGGGCGCCCGGCGCGGCGCTCCGCGCGGCCTCATGGCCGTCCTCCTGGCCTCCGCGCTGGCCCCAGTCTGAAGCTTGCGCGTCCTCGGGCCGGTACCCACTTATTCGCCCACCCAGCAGGCGGGCGCCCCATGGCGGGTTAGAGACGACGAGGCGCGGCCGCGCGCCCGGGCGCCACACGGCGCACGGCGCGCTGCCCACATCCACCAGCGCGCTGACGCCCGCAGCGTCAGCATCCCTGCGCGCCAGCACTCACATGTATGTGCAGACGGGACACTTGCACTGCAGCACAGACCCATGAGTTGTGTTTGCGCGCCGTAGGCCAGAGCGCAGCCACGCCTGGATGTACACCATGCTGCAGCACAGGCTGCCTGGCAGCATGCACGCTGGCGCACCCGCAAAGGAAAAAGGATACCCACGCAGTCGTGGCCGCACCTGCAGGCTAGGCTGACGGAGCCTGCATGCGCATCGCTGCCAAGCAGCCGCACGCCCGCGCGTGGCGCGCGCCGCGCCGCGGCGGCGCCCTCGCGCGCCGCGCGCCATGCGCGCGCGTCGTGGTCCGGCCAGCGCTCGAACGGCCAGGCGGCGCGGCGCAGGCCCGGTGCCGCGTTGGCCGCCATGAGCGCGCCCTCGATCAGCAGCGTGCCCGAGCCGCACATGGGGTCGACCAGCACTGCGCCTGCACATGCGGGCGCATCTGGCCTTCAGCAGCGCCCAATTGGGCCCTCCTCGTGCTGGGTGAGGCGTGAGCATGCCAGTGCGGCCTGCACAGATGTTGCCATGCAGCCCTACAAGCCCACCGCAACGCCGCTGACTGGCAACGGCCCACTCCTTGCGCAGCAGTAGCCAGCTGGCCGGCACGCAACCAAACAGCGCAGGGCACATGGCGCACCCTCCTCTCGGCAGAGCGCCGGCCAGCCCGCGAGCGACAGCACGCCCGCAGCCGCCGCCTCGTTGAGCGCGGCCGCATGCATAGCGCCGCGGTAGCCGCGCCGGTGCAGCGACGCGCCGCTCATGTCGCGAAAGATGGTCACCCTAGCGCACGCTGTGATCAGAGCACTGCTGCTTAACAGAAGCGTGCCGGCGGTGGGGAATTATGGCTGTTGAGGCTGTCATCAACACACCTGTGTGCAATCATCAACACACCTGTGTGCAATCAATAAGCTTTGCCTTTGTTACACATGTCCACATCCAATAGAGTTGCGCAGAGCCAAGGCACCACCCTGCATGAGGGCTGCAGAGGGAAAGCATATGATACAGACGCAGCTGAAAACTGCAAGCACAGCTGGAGCAGGACCTAATAAACCGCGGACAGCCTGCGAGGCGCAATCCCAACATAAGCGCTTCACTTGTGATCTCTTGTGCTCGATCTACAAAGTTGTCAACGGCAACGTGCAGCAGGTTGCTGGGCCAGGAGCCCACCTGTCTCGGTGGGCCACGATGAAGAGGGGCAGGTCGGCCACGGCGCCAGGCGGCGGAGGCAGGGGCTTCTCGCGCCTGGGCCCCCACCCCGGGCCCGCCCAGCTCACATGACCATCCGACGCGTACACACCGTGATGCCCCTAGGACAGGGGCTTCTAGCGCAAGAGCATGTTCTTGACACGCAGAGCATGTTATTGACGCGCAGCGCGCAGAAGCCAAGCAAGAACTACATTCATGTGACCGACGCAGAGAGCTGGCACAAGCAGCGCCTGCTCACGCTGGACCACACCTCACTGTGCACCAGGAAACACAGCATGTGATTTTAAGCTAGCAAGATTGCAAGCACTGCAGGGGTGTCCATGCTCTGTACAAGAACGCTTGAGGACACCACAGAGAGCATTGGCGATAAGCGCAACCTGGCCGCACCGCGCGTCTCGGACCGCGTCGCAGATCGCGTCGCGCACGCGCTTCTGCACGAGCAGCGCGGACGGCACGTCGGTGCACTCGGCGACGCGAGCGTCCACCGTGAAGCACTGCCGCGGCGGCAGCAGGCGCGGCCAGTCCACGAGCTGCCGGGCCAGCTCATACAGCTCGTCACTGCCCCTCCGCCGCGGGTCCAGGCTGCCAGCCGCCTGCCGCACGAGCACCCTGGCACCCACCCACCGCCTGGTCAGCCTGCAGCTCGCTCCCCCAAATTTAGCCACCCCCGGCCTTGTGCCGCACGAGCAAGTTTGCCGCTAGCTCCAGCTGTCGGTCAGCCTGCACAGCTCGCCGCTGCTATATGTGCCTGGGTCTGACACTCCGGCCGCGCGGTCACGCTGTCCTGGCCACAACCCGTGAGGGGGAAAACTATGCAGCACTGCTTCAGGAACTTCCTCAAGCTGTGGGTAATGACAGCAGGGGAGCGCTCGTATCACGAGTGCCCCAAGCAGGCATGCGAAAAAGTGACAAGGAAGTCTGCGCACCTACCGTATCGCCGAGCGCAGCCACAGGTTGGCCCGGTACCCCGTCTCCAGCGTGCCTCTGCACAAGGAGAAGTGCTCGTGAGTCAGTGGCGGGAGTGCCCAGATACATGCAGAGTGCCGTCCAGGCAGCAGCAGTCTGTGCCAGGTACGTTCGCCTGAAAGCAGCAACAGGGGGATAAGTGCAAGCAAAGCACAATCAATGGCACTGCCAAAACACATACATGGACTCGTGCCTGAAGTGGACGCCCGCGCGGCCTGGTGCTACACTTGTCGCGCCGATTTCTGGTGACACTAGCTCCTGCGCCACCACGCCCTCCAGGCCGGGGTGACAGGTAGCGTAAAACACCTCGCCGCTGGCAAAGTGCTGCGCGGTGAGGTCTGGAGCTGCTCTCCTGCCGTGCGCCTGGCCGCTCGTGCTGCTGGCTACGCAATGCCCTGCTCTGGCACGGGGATGCAGAGCTGCCTTGACCAAGCTCGGCCACAGCCGCCTGCCTCTGCTCTGCAACATGCAACCAGGCAGATGCGAACGCTGGGGCCGGGTAGCTGGCAGCTTTAAGGCGCTCAGCTCAGGAGATTGGATGCCAGTGGCAGCAGGTGGAGGCATACGTGGGGTCATGGGTTTGCCCGTTCACGCACTACCGAAGCTGGAGACTGCACCAGCAGTCAGCCTCAACACCAGCTGACTCTCCAACCAACATTTATAAGTTAACTAGAGAAAGCAGAGGATACCTGCAACAGTCAGGGGGCAGGGCAGAGGACCCAAAAAACCTGCACCCAACCTGCACCTGCAGCGCCTCAATCCACCAGCTCCACCAAACTGCATGCCAGAGCAACCCATGTTCCGGGTTTTAAATGCTGTCACAGCATGACCGTGAAATGATTACTAAATGGTGAGCTTCACTGTACACGCCAAAAAGGAGGCCAACCAGCCGCCAAGTCACGTGTCTCTACTGCAGATCCGCTACGCAGGCACGGCCTCCACCACGCAGAACACGCCGCGGCAGCTCACAATGCGGGTGAGTTTGAACCCTGCGCTCGCCAGGAGCGCCCTCCACTGCGCCGCCGTCCGCTCGCGGCCCTGAACAAGCACCTGCAGACACATCCTTATAGTCTTACAAAGCATGGGCATGTGGCATTTGGTTACACAAGCACATCATAGAAATGACTGCTACTTAGCGCAGCATAACCCTGGGCACCGCTTTGCGACGGAGGGAAGCGTAGGTTACCCCAGCCGAATGCAAAAAACCGACCAGCAGCGCAGACCTATCAAAGCAGACTTCCGCACCGAATACGCATACGCGAGATTACAGCTCAGGCATTTGCTGACGCCCACTTGCCACTGCATGTCTGCAGTGCAACGGCCTGGGCCACCACATGCAGAGCTTCTTGCACCGCAAACCCACAGGCCAACCCTCAAGCAGCGGTATTGCGCAAAGAAGCGTTTTCTCAGCTGCCTTACTCAGCTACATCTGGTTTCGCAAGCACAGTGCGTGCCGCACCATCATGTGCAGGTCCATAAAATTGCGGAAGGGAGTTTCAGGAGTTTCAGCAAACTCGTTGAGCATGCAGGCCTGCGCGCGCGCTGCACATCTGAGGTGCTAGTTGCGTGCTCCAGAGTGCTTTCTGACGCCAGCACATACGTCAGACGTGCCGCATTGGTGCCGCGTTTTATGTACAGTGGATGAGCTTTGGAAAGTGCAGACGTCCACGTGAAGGGTGAACAGAACCCCACGCATGTGTGTCCGCTGGTGCCGCCAGGAAGTAGGTGCTCCAGTATGCGGTACCGGCATGAAACAAACATCTGGGTACCACCTCATGCCATGCTCAGTGAGCCACGTCACAAAGTTAGTGTCCCGATGATGACCTCAAAACATGTGCTCTTTGGGCTACGCGACAATCTCAGCACATGCAGAATAGTATCGCGGGCAGTACGCCGCGCACCTCCACAAAGCACAGCGTGACGCCGGGCGTCGCGCCGGCGGCTGCACGTATTGCGGACAGGATGCGCTGGCTGTCTGCATCATTCCAGTCGTGTATGATGTTGCGCAGAACCCACACGTCGCCACTCTCCGGTCGCGGCAGGGTCTCTGCGCCCCGAAACAGAGCCATGCTGACAGTGTATGACTGCACACACCGAGTGATCACTCGAGTACTGCACACGAGCACACAACACAAGCCCATTGAGCTCACCAAAGCGCATTAATACCTCGCACCAGACGCGCATCTGCACCTGGGTGTAACTCTGCGATCCACAGCCTGTAATGAGACAGGCTGCCTGCCAGGCACTTGCAAAAAGCTTATCATACCGTGCTCGTCATTTTCGCGCCAATACCTGGCAACCCCAGGCATTGCCAGTGCCAGAGAGCCTGATGAAGCAGGCGCGCCCTGCTTGAAGAAGTCGCCGCCTACGAAGGTGACGCGCTTGCGCAGCGCCGCCTTGTCGGCGTCCTTGTCCCAGCGCTCGCGCGCGTTGTCGATCACCTGCGCGCGCATGTCTGCCGCGCGCGTCTACCGGCCGCTAGCGCTGCGCCCACCTGGTCGGCGCGGCAGTGTCCTGGCGGGTTGCAGCACTGCCTGACAAGCGCTCACACCCACCAACAGCTGGCCAGCATCGGCGCTGTACCTCGAGGGATGACCCAGCGCCTGCGGGGACCGTGAGGAGTGTGGCAGCTCTAGGTGCAAAAGGGCGTGGGGCGAGCCATGGCCGGCCAGCAGCCTGGTGCCAGGGAGGTGCGTCGCAGCTATGTGCAGAAGCTACTGTGCCACCATGTTACCTTGCTGGACAACTCGCGCACGCCCCTCGCTCCACGGCCTCGCCTAGAGCCGGGCGGGACGCCCCCATTCGCGCGCCTGCGGCTGGTCGAACAGGACGCCCGTGGCGCGCCGGCTGCGCCGCAGCAGGCGCGCCAGGAAGGAGCCGTACGCGCCCGCCACGTCTACGACGCGCGCGAAGCGCGTCCAGTTGTAGTCCAGCACGGCCGCCTCGGCGCCTGGGGCCCGCGCTGCTGCCTCAGGGCGGGCTGGTGCGCCACGCATCCTGTGCGGGGCGGACAGGCTGCAAGCAGGGGAGCTGCTCTACGCCGGAACGCCCTGCAGCAGCGTGAAGCTGTGCGCGCTTGTTGCAGGCCGCAGAGCAGCGCGGGTGCATGCAGAGAGGCTGCTTGTGCGTGCAGGGCGCGCGCGCATGCCCCTGCATGCGCACTTTACGTCCCACATCAAGCATGTGATGTCCATGTCTTATTGCCTGCCACAAGGCAGGCATACATCGCTCACAGTGGTGCTCAGGCGCACACGGAGCATGAGTGCGGGCGTGCAGGTGGGCGAAAGTGCGAGAGATGCAGGGCGTGCGCGCCGAGCACAAAGTCGGTCGCGACCATGGCGCGCGAGAAGTTGCGCTCCTGGCCCTGGTCTGCCTGCCCGCCGCGCACAGGCTCGCGCGCCAGCCTGTGCCGCAGAGTGCCTGAGGCTCGACGCAGCGGAGGGCGACAAGGTGAGGGCGCAGGGACGCTCGTGCGCGGGGGCCACGCCGCCGCCGGCAAGCAGCCGGGGCGCCGGGCTCGACGCGCGCGGACCGCAGGCCGCGCGGGCGCGCCTGCAGGAACTCGAAGAATGCCTGGCCGCCGCTGTGGCGTCTGAAACCATTCCCGCCGGTGCCCACCGCCCAGGGCAGCTCGCCCCAGGCGCCGTACGTGTTGTCCACCATGTGGAACACCTGCAGGTGGGGCAGGCGTGAGCTCCAGGCGCCAAGCTCACAGCAGGCGTCAGGCTGCACAGCACGATGGCGTCCATAAAGGACATGCACAGCAGCAGGTGTTGAGCCAGGAAGCGAGTGCTTCCGCAGCAAGGTCACACTCGTTGGCGGGGTTGCAATGGGCCAGGGGTCTGGGGCGCACAAAGGCCTTCATGTGGGTGGGGTGGTCCGCGAGCAGCAGGCGGCTCAGCGTGTTGTTCTGGAAGGGCGCCGGGCGGCCCCAGGCGCCGGGCGCCACCGCCAGACAGTGGTAGTTCACGGCCGCGCGCAGCACGCGGTGCAGGCAGTCTGGGTCCACACCTGTTGGTGACAAGGGGTGAACCGCCAGGGCAACAGGTGCAGTGGCAGGTACGCTGGCCTCCTGCCTAGCACGAGCGCATGTGCAGCCTGGGGTTTGGCGTACCCAGCTCAGACGCCAGCTGCTCAGACGTCTTTGGCCCCGCCTCCAGCGCGTCCGGGACGCCGAGCGTGGAGAGCGTGTGGATTACCTGCACACGCAGCTAGGCGTCAGAGTACTGTGATGGCCCAGGCTGTGCCTATAAGCATATTCATGCGCTGGCAGGACGACTCGAGGTGCACTCCGGACCGTGGACGATAGCCGTCTCGCACGCCCTGTCACCTCCTATGCAGACAGGAGACAGCAGAGGAACGCTTGACAGGAGACAGCACAGGAATGCTTGATATGGTGAGGTATAGTGTGGTCTGTAGCTGTAATTTGTACACACCTGGCTCTGCGCAAAGGCCGTGGCCTTCTCCGCGAGCAGCAAGGGCGGCGGCGCCAGCCAGTCCGCCAGCCACAGAGCCCACCGCCGCAGCGCCGCCGCTGCCTTGAAGGCGATCCAGGACGGCGGTTTGGACCAGTGCCTGCATACCCGGACACGTCCTGCTGACACAGATCACAAACCTGTCAAAGCATGATCATTAGAGCAAAGCGCCCCACTGCCCTCTAATTAGAGCGCTGCACACGGCATAAGGTCCCGTAAGAATTATTCCCCCGCTTGGTCCTCAGCAGGTCCAGACGAGACTGACATCAAGTGCAATGCTGTGCAAGGCATGCGTGCCTGGACTCCTTGTTGTGGCGCATTGCTGCTGCACTCATCGTGATATCTTCGGCTTGTTTAGCAAGTGGTGCTAGAGGTGCCAGAGAAGAGCACTGCCGCTTCTTGCAGATATCAATTTGATTGCTTGCAAGGCGCCCGGGCGTTACAATGCATGCAGCCGCGGACATGTGATTACCTTTTCCGAGCCAACCTGCCTGGCATGCACTAGAGTGCGAAAGGGCGCTGTGCTGGTGCTGATGCAAGTAATGGCGGGGCTTGCTTCTGAGGCAGTACAGCCCCCTTCGTATTCTAGCAAGCCCCGCCAGTGCGCCAAGTCCACCTGCGTTGGCACCTCACGTGCGGACCCACCCCACCTGCGTAGGATCACTCGGGTCTCCTGGCACCCCAGCCATCACTTCACGAGCACTTGCAAGAGATCTGTCCGCTGCGTTTCGCTGCAATCCGCATGCTGAGGGCCCGATATGGCGGTTCTCTCCTTTTTTTTTAAAAAACATTGGATGCCATGTTGGAGGTTACATCATAATCACGCAAGATGCCACTCCATCAGCTTCCCTTAAATTCCCCCTAAGACGCCAAGAGCCCCAGTAGCACAGGGACGACAGCACATGGTCATGGACGCACCAGTCAAGCACAGTCGCAAGGCCACCAGGTGCGGCACGCCGACCATTGCACGAAAGTGCACACATCACTGTGGCCTGTTCTGCAACTCAAGCTATCTTTATGTGCACTTGCCTAACAAAAAAATAAATAAGCACGTTATGCTCAGGCTGAATCTGATTCCTGGCATATAAGCGTATGCATCTCTCACGCATCACAAATGTGCAGTGAAACATCCTGGTCGTTGAACAGGCATGCTACGTATATCAGTCTGCCGCGCGGGTGCAGGGACTGGTCCAGGCCACCAGCCTGGATAGTGTACAATGTCGCAATTGTGCTGCGGCGCTGGTGCATGGCGCTGGCGGACTGGCTCGCTCCGCCGCCGCTGCTGCTTGCCGAGAAGGCCACAGCATATGCACAGAGCCAGGTTTTGCAGCCTCTTAGCTGTCCGCCCGTCCGGACTTGCTGCTGACTTTGCTTGGAGTGCTGTCTGCTGCCTATACGTTGGCTGAAGGGCATAAATAGCAAGCTGCTGGTTGTAGCAGCCGGAATGACGCTGCCTCTGTGCATAGGTCCTTGACACGCTGGTCAAGTTGGGCGTTGCGGACGCACTGGAGGCAGGACCGAAGACGTCTGAGCAGCTGGCGACTGAGCTAGGTTGGTTTTTGGTTCGTGCTGCTTGCATTGTCAAGTAATAGAGGTGAATGCTGTTGGAGCATTGTGCCCATCACATGCTGAGGGTCTGCATTGTACAAGCATTTGCCTTTCTGGCACGAAGTAATGTGTTATCTTGCTTCTTATAGAATCTCTGAGCCAACTCTTCCTTACCCAGGTGTCGGCCATGACCTGTGGGACCTTCTGCGCAGGCGTGCAGCAGGACTGCCTGCACCGTGTGCTGCGCGCGGCGGTGAACTACCACTGCCTGGCGGTGGCGCCGGGCGCCTGGGGCCGCGCAGCGCGCTTCCAGAACAACGCGCTGAGCAGCCTGCTGCTCAAGGACCACCCCGCCCACATGAGCTCTTTCGTGCGGGCCCTGCCAGCTCTGCCTCGCCTGCACCATGGCTATCACCCTGCTGCAAGCTCCGCAAAGGCCACAGCTCTTTTTGTTCTCTGCTCATGCATGTTCAAAGGGTTTGTTATTGGTATGCATACTTGCTGGATGGCATGCAGGCTCGTCCACATGTCCATATCGCCGGCTGCAGGGGTGCTGTTCGTAAGTTTGCAAGAGTTACCGCAGGTGCACCTCGTCGTGGACAACAGCTGGAAGGCGTGGGGCGTCATGCCCTGGGTGGTGCAAACGGGTAAGAATGGCTACAAGCACGCCCACAACGGGACATCGCTCTGGGAGTACCTGCAGGCGAGCCCATTCAGGACGCTACCTAGCCAGCAGATTGCTGGAGCCTGCTCTTTGGCAGAGCTTCTTGCTCGACTTGGACGCGGCCGCCAGAGCGGCACCTGCCTGTGCTGAGGACTCGCGTGAGGCGGCTGGCAAGGGTACAACAATACAGAGCGACTGGTGTCTCACCTGACGCGGAACGCAGGCCAACCAAGAGGAGGAGCGCAACTTCTCGCGCGCCATGGTCTCCCAGGACTTCATCTTCTGTGCGCCCTGCTTCCAGGACTCACCAATAAGTGGCACAAATGTTCAAAATTTTACATGCCAATTCTAGCAAAGACGAGGCATATATACTCAAAGAATTACAAAGCCAATGATAGGACTGCCAAAATGTTATCAATAACGTACTGTGTAATGATGTAACAACATTGTTGTCGCTTGTGCTTGTGCCCTTGGCTGACGGCAGCTGTGGGGAGTGCCAGGCACCGAAGCAGCCGTGCTGGACTACAACTGGACGCGCTTCACGCGCGTCGTGGACATCGCGGGCGCGTATGGCTCCTTCCTGGCGCGGCTGCTGCGGCGCAACCAGCGCGCTGCCGGCGTGCTCTTCGACCAGCCGCAGGCGCGGCGCCGACTGTGTGGGCAGCCGCTTTGAGATGCATTGCCAGTGAGTGCAGCGTCAACAGCTGCATGTTGCCTTTTGTGAGGTGCTTGGCCAGTGCTTCCCTGCCCGTGATCAATGTGCCAGGGGCTGCGTGCTGACGTGCTTGACATAGCACGATGAGATGCTGCTGGTGCATGCTAGCTGGATTGAGGCGGCACGACGTGGCGCGCAAGTGGTCAACGCTCCCGCCCTGTTCTTCTGGCAAGCAGCCGGAGGCATGCGCGCGCAGGTGATCGACAACGCGCGCGAGCGCTGGGACAAGGACGCGGACAAGTCCGCGCTGCGCAAGCGCGTCACCTTCGCGGGCGGCGACTTCTTCAAGCAAGGTGCCGCGCCTTGCTGTCCCACAACAGGCCCCGACAGGCTGCTTGCTGCTGTGATGCAGGCGGGTGGGCTGTACAGAGACGTGCTCTGGTACAGCTATTGTTATGCAAGTGCAAAGCGCTCATAGAGCAGCGACTCACATCAAGTGACTTGACGCCCCTCAGCTCCGCCCTTTTGCTGTGTGCCTGCATGCTTGTGGGCGGTCTTTTTTGGCCCAGGAAACGCACTGTCCTAGCTGTTGGGGTGCTGACCCCCTTACAAAGGGAATTGGCAGCCTGACAGCTGAGACATATTGTTGTTGCACCTTCAAATTCATGCTGTCACATGTGCCTGTCGTGCTGAAGTACGATGTGTGCCCTGACCCAGACACGCTGCCGCGGCCCGAGGCGGGCGACGTGTGGGTTCTGCGAAACATCCTGCATGACTGGAGCGACGCAGACTGCCAGCGTATCCTGTCAGCCATACGCGCGGCCGTCGGCGCAACTCCCATGACGCTCACCCTTGTGGAGGTATGCACACTCCGCGTGCTCGCCTGCGGCATGCCTTACGTTGCTGCTGCGCGGCCTGGCGGTTGTCGGTACAAGGGTATGCAGCCTGTATGTGCTTGAACAGCACGGCCACCGCTGGTGCAAGGCGTAGGATGCCTGCTTACTTTCTAGGGCAGGCGGAGGAACCACTGCGGACATTGGCTTGCATGCAGTTCTGCGGCCCGCACCAACCTGCATGATACAATGCTGCTGCCTCCACCCAGCCGCGCATTGGCAACTGTGCTTCTGCGCTCAATGCACATTGCAATTCAACTGCTGTTCTATCAGCGGCATGTTGCGGCGACACCGAGTGGCGCGCTATTGTGCGGCTATGCAATCGGGAAGCTGAGCGCTGTCAGGACTTGCAGGTCTGCATCCTCAACGAGTTTAACGACCCCTACCCCACACGTGAATTCCTCGACTTGCACATGATGGTGAGATGCGCGCAACCCTTGCTTGCATGGCTGTGAGTGGTGCTTGTGTGGACTCCTGTGCATGAGGCGCACGCCTTGCAGTAGATGCTTTCTGTGAGGTTCAACCGACTGCAGATGCACCGATGCTTGCATGCAATTGAGAAGCGTACAGCTGCATCGCAGTGCTTTGCTGTTCTGCTGCACTCTTGAGCACGCAGTCAAACCTGCAGGTTTGTGGGTGGCGCAATTCGTGCATGTGCGCACACACAGTCTTTGCGTGGTGATGCCAGTGGGTGTCGCGCATGTCATGTGAAGAGCAGAGCTCAAAGTCTGCTTTGGGTTGCTGCAGGTGACACTTGCCGGCCGGGAGCGCACAGCGGCACAGTGGAAGACCCTGCTGTCGGGCGCGGGCTTCAAGCTCAACCGCATTGTGGCCTGCCGCGCGCCGCTCTGCGTGGTGGAGGCCGTGCCTGTGTGATGTATGAGGTGTGTTTTGGTGTTGCGGCTGTGGCATGACATGTGTCTCAAGTGCCACAAATGTAACAGTGAGTCACACGCACTGATAAGCGTGCATCATGTGTTCTGTAGCTTGCTGGAAGCTGTCTGGCGAGTCTGCACATTCTTCCCCCTTCAAAGTAGCTATCAGTTGATGCTCAAGGCTATCTGGCTGTAGCATGTACCTACCCTTTTTAAAACTCTTTCCCCCCTTTTTACCCTTTGAACAAACATGTTCCCCCTTTGTACCCTTTGTAACAAGATGTTACAGTACTTAGGAGGGGTCAGCACCCATAAACACAAACAAAGACAGAAACAGAGACACATGGAAATGCCTTCGGCAACACAGCAGCAAGAGTAAGTGCACTGAGCGAGAAGTCCTCACAATGGAGTCAAAGCTAGCTTAGCGCTGTTCTGTGCAATACTTGTACCAGAGTATAGCTTCAGGCATGCTGCCTACAAGGCAAAAAATGGCAGCATGCCTGGGCGCGCGCATCTAGAGTTACCAAGACAAGTCCTACACAGGGACAGCCTCGACAACACACAGCGGCCCACGTGTGCGCACGATGCTGCGCAGCTTGAAGCGCGCGCCGGATAGCAGCGCCTCCCACTCCACACGCGTGCGCTCCCGGCCGAACTCTTGCTCAGTCTGGCGTGCGCAGACGCGCATCAGCATGTGCTGCATGCGTGTAAGGTTTGCCTCGAGCTTGCAGCGCGCGCATGTGCGCCACTGGGGCGCGCTGCCCCTCATATGGGCACGGCCTCCACCACGCACAGAGCGCCGCGCGTGCGCGTGATGCCACGCAGCTTGAAGCCTGTGCTTGACAGCAGGGTCTCCCACTCCGAGCGCGTGCGCTCGCGGCCGCTCGCCAGCATAGTCTAGTGTGCACACAGACACGCACAAGTCACTGAGTCTTCAAGGAATAGACTCTGTGCCACGCGCTCATCTACTGGCAAGCCTGCTTTACATGTTCCGGCCCTGCCTGCAGCAGCCATACATCTGTGCACAATACATTAACAGGTCACACTCCTTTGCACCACACATCTGACGAAGGCCTGGTGCAACATGCAGACACGTCAAGCACAACATGCCCACCCACAACATCAAGCACGCAGCCTGGCTGCGTGGTAGGGCAGTTTGCAGCCTGCTGCATGTGCAGTACATGCCATCAAATGCACCTGGGCAGTCGCAGGCTTTGCGCGCAGGGCGCACCATGACCATGAGGTCTGCCATGATGTTTAACATGCAGGTGCCGTCAAACTCGCGCGGGATGCAGTACTGAGCGGACCGCACAGGCACGTCAGCAAACTGCATCTTCACATGCTGCCAGGGCGCTGACGCTTGCAGGGGTAGACAGAAGCAGGTAGCTATGCCAAGCAGACCAGGAGGACATACCAGGCTGGTGTTACCAGCAAGTCGCCATAGGCTGAACAGCTCACAAGGCAGCTACAGCGAATTTCTTCACCAGTCCCTTGAGGGAGCCTGGTGCAAATGCACTAAAGATTGCCACACATCGTTGTCATTGGGCAGCCCATGCAGGTCTGGCTCGACATGGATGCCAAGCCAAGCTCCTGTGCTCAAGCGAGCACAGCAACCTGCTTGCCACGTATCAGGAAGGGACAGACTCTGACCCTCTATCATACCTGTCTAGCAGGTCAATGTGTCATCAGCTTGCCCTGGTGCCTGTGTGGCATAAGCAGGCTGGGTGAAGACGGGGCGTGTTCACCTCGCACAGGCAGAGCGTGACGGGCGTGCTGCCCATGGCCGCGCGCATGGCGGCCAGGATGCGCGCCGCGTCGACGTCGTTCCAGTCGTGCAGGATGTGGCGCAGCACCCAGGCGTCGCCCGCCTTTGGCTGAGGCATCGTCTCTGCGGCAGGCCGCACCGAGTCAGCGACTTCCAGTGCCGGGCCAGGGCGCTCGCACGCGCTCTGACAGACCATGACGTTGCATGGTCCTGGTCTGAAACACGTGGTCACTGCAACACCCTGGTGTCCCTGGTGCGCCGGGCGGCGGGCAGGCAGGCGCTGCCAGCGCACCGCTCCTGAAGAAGTCGCCGGCCACGAAAGCCGTGCGGCTGCGCAGGTCGGCCTTGTCGGCCTCCTTGCTCCAGACCTGGCGGGACCTGGCGATGACCTGGCCGCACCCCACACACCACCCCAGCATCAGCCACGGCACGAACCGCCCACGCCCCCAGGCGCGATCCATGCACGCCGGCAGGTGACCGCGCGCGCGGCAAGCTGACAGGCGCAGCATGCTGGCATCCAGGGACGGGGCAGCCCAGCCGACGAGGACACACACAGGTCTCCCGGCTTGTGCGGCCCTCCCGGCGCGCGCCGAGCGGCACGCAGCATCACTGCATGGGATGCCGGGCAGCGCGCATACGGCCGCGCGCGCGCGCCTGCGGCTGGTCGAAGAGCACGCCCTCCGCGCGCGGCGCGTGCCGCAGCAGGCGCGCAAGGAACGAGCCGTACGCGCCCGCGATGTCCACGAAGCGCGCGAAGCGCGACCAGTCGAAGTCCGCGATCACCGCCTTGATGCCTGCAGCGCGCGAGCCAGCTGATCATCTGCCCTCCTTTTAGGCTCTCTTTTGACAGCGTATGAGCTTCCAAGACATAAGGCCTAGCACTGGCATCCAGCTAGCAGCGCCTGTGGAGCGCGACGCAAGCCTGACCGCATGCACAGCACCCCAGAGTCTATCGTCAAGCACATGTGTCGGAGCATGCAGAGTCGGGGACTGGCAACACAATCCTGCGCCATCCTGCTAGGCATACTACCTCGGCAGCATGCCGCCGCCGGCCACGTTCGGGAGATGCACTGTCTGTCTGTGCAGCGCACCGAAAGTGTCGTCGGTGGCGACCATGGCGCGCGAGAAGTCGGCCTCGCGCTCAGGGTCCGCCTGCCGGCCACAGATCCTGTCATGCTGCCACATGGCTCAACGCAGACCTGGACCTGGACGCGGACCCATATATGCATGCACTTCCTCAGGGGCATGACAGCATTTCTGTGGTACAGTCAGCCCGAAGGCTGCTCACAGCATCATACCTGCCTGTGTGCAGCAGGGCCGACCGGTACGCCCAAGTGCCCCGCACAGGGCCACGGCCGCCACAGGGCCGACTCGACCGGGTGCCCGCGCACCTTGAGCAGCTCCCACAGGGACTGGCCGTCGTGCTTCATCCTGAAGGCGTTTTTACCCGTCCTGATGGACGGCTCGAGCGCGGCGAGCGTTGGGTACCCATCGTCCACTGTCCACTGGATCTGCGCCACCAATTCAGCCCCCATCAGCACGTCGCCTCGAGAACACAGCGCACGTTACTCGACCAGCACGGACAGTGCATGCCGCTGCCGCCCACGCACCATCGGCCAGGCATTGTTGCGGTGATCGTTGCGCAGCACGTCGCCGAGCGCGGCGTTCGCAAAGCGCGGCGGCTGGCCGCGCGCGCCCGGCGCCGCGGTCAGCAGCTTCATGTTGACGGCCGCGCGCATCACGCGGTACAGCGTGTCCACATGCAGGCCTGCGCGCAGGGACGCGGGTGAGCGCTTGCAGCGCAGACCACATGCTACATGCGTGTTAACTGGTGCATCTGTGGGTGGCGCAGCGCGGCGGCTGCCGTCGCATGACGTGCACTGCGGTCAGCGGCGCTGGTCATGGCCATGCGCGGCACATAGTACAGCGTGGGTGTGGGACCCTGGCATGGTGCGCTCATGATCAAGTGTACAGCATGGATCTGGTACTTGCATGCACCCTGCGCAGGGACAGACTCCATATATGCTTTGCGCGCTTTAGCTTGAGGCTCCTGAGGACCAACAAGTGTTCTTACGCATTTGTAGAGGGAGCCAAAGCGTGTGCTTGCCACTGTGGCCGGCAGAAGCATGTGATACAAAGTGACAGATCGACTTGCTCACAGAGCTTCCCAGACAGCTTAACAATCCAGATAGCTCGGCGTGGAGACAAATGCAAAGCAAGGGGCCCTCCACGAGCGACGCAGCCAGCGGGTGTCCTTCGCAAACGTCTGCACCCAAGGCCGCGGGCGGGCGGCGGGCACACCGAGCTCCTTGGCGAGCTGGTCGGCGGACTTGGGCCCGTGCGCGAGCGCGTCGAACACGCCGACCTTCTTCAGGCTGTACAGGGCCTGCGCAGCGCCGGGCGCAAGAGCGCAGGGCCAGCCTGAAGTGCGGCTGAGTATCGGCAGCCAGCGTGAGCACACCCAGTGCTTGCAAGGGGCTGCAGGCTCGTCACGCGCCGGCTGAGCTCACGCAAAACCATGCATTGCCAGCACGTCTCAAAAGTTGGGTAAGTGGTGTTGGCGAAAATGGGAACGGTGTCCCAGGAGAGGCCGCGCGGAGACTTGGGGAAGCAGCAAGCGCTCGACATACACAACCATCAAGACTGCAGGTGACTGTGCCAACCGCATGGCAAGCGTGGGCACACGCAGCGCGCCTGTGCAGTTATGAAGCCCGCGGATATCTCAAAGGCGCGCAAGGGCGGGGGAGTGAGGTAGTCGTGAAGCCATTGGCACCAGCTGCGCAGGTGCACTGATATGGTGTAGACAAGCCAGGAGCTGGGCGCGGAGTAGTCCCTGCGTTCAGCAGCGAATCAGTACAGTGCTTTCAATTGGCAACACAAATGCGCCGTCGCGCAGAGGCATGCACGGCAATGCCCAAGCACACACAAAGACACAAGCGGTACATAGACGCAAGCAGCCCAGCAAGACGCACCTCATCTTGGCTATGTGAGGCAGATCAATGAACCAGTATGCGTTGCAAAGTGGCGAGTCCAATGCGACGCTCCAGACGCTTGCTCAGGGCCGAAGCTTGGCGCAGGTTGCCTGACGGATGTGTGTGTGTTGATACACATTAATAATGCCCTGATGTCAGTTGTACTCGGGGGGAAACGTACGAGCAGGCTTCCGTCCACTTCCGAGAACAACGACCGTTTATTAATTCCTGCCCTACGCCAGAGTCTGCCCAACTCAACACGTCGACTCTGCCCTCTCTGCTTCGCCAGAAGCGGGTGCTTGGACCAGACACGCAGCTGGAGAACAGCGCTTTAGGAGCGCGGCGCACAGACAAAGTTTCCTCACCTACTTCTCTCTGCTGCTCTGCAGGTATGCCGCCCTGGGCGAGCCTGCGCTTGCGCTTTGCGACGAGCAAGCGCTGCTGCGTGCTTGCAGTGGGCGCCGCGTACCCTTTCGCCCCCCGAACATGACCCGCTCCGCCCCGATCGTCAGGGGCTGCTTTGTGACAGTGCCTGCCACCTGCGCGCTTGCTGCACGGGCAGCTGGCTCCATACGCTGCCGCCCCTGGAGCTGACGCGCCTTTGCCGCTTGCAGGCGCCAGGTGTGCCGCGGCCCTCGGCCTGAGCCGCGGCGTGGCGCGGACACGCGCGCCTGCATCGGGGGGCCAGCGGCGGGCGGCGCGGCGCGCGCGTGCCTGTGGCGCGCGCGATGTTTGCGGCGGGGCTGCCCGCGCAGGTCGGGCTCGCGCTGACGAGCGCGGGCGTGGCAGGCGCCAGCGACACACTGGGCAGCTTGGCGCGGTGTGCCGCCTTTCACTCTCACGCCACACGGCTGTGCAGCAGGACCTGGGTGACGCGCGCCAGCACAGCATGCCCGTTTTAAAATGACGCCCCTCGCCCCTTGCCTATGACAACCCCACCACAACGCTTGTGGGGTGCGGATGTCAAGCGTCCGCCGCAGCACGGTGCAGCAAGCTGCTTGCTTGCAAGCTAGTCCGCAAACCAGCTAGCGGCTCGCAGTGGGGAGCGCGGTGCACGCGCACGTTGTTGCTGTCCGTCTTCCTGAGCCCGCAGCTGCCCGTGTCTTTGCTGCAGAGCAGCTGCTGTGAGTGTGCGGCGCTCCACGTCTGGCGCCTGAGCTGACGCTTGCGCACAAGCGTGCAGGCCTGCGGCCGGTCGGCGCGGCAAGCGGCCGTGCGTCGCGGGCGCGCCGGCCGCGCTGGGCGCGGCGGTGGCGTGCGCGGGCGCAGTGCTCGACCTGGGCATCGTGGAGGCGGTGCTGGCTGCCGCCGTGTCCGGCAGCGCCTGCCCTCCCAGGCGCGCGCGCGGGTGGCCGGTCGCAGGGCGGCGCGGGAGCGCTGCACACTCTGCCATGCCTTCTGACATTTGCGTAAACCTGAAGCAGGGGCACCAAGTGTGGGCCTGTTTGTAGTAACTGTGTTGCGGTCCTGGATGGGGGCTGCTCAGGCAAACTGTGTCCTTAGCAGCAGACTAGTCAGGCGCAGGAGTCGCCTGAGTGCAGCGTACTGAAGCCCTGTGAAGAGCCGCTCGATATGACTGAGCGGTCTGATGTCAGGCAGCGGCGCCGGAAGCAGTGACAGTGGTCTTTACACCTGTTCAGTTGCCCTGGCAGATTGCAAAAAGAGGCGGCAACAAAGCACGTGTGCTGGTGTGCGCAGGACGTCGAACGCTACGGGCTCGCGGCGCTCGGTGGCGCCGGCCTACTGCCTGGCCAGCAGTAAGACGCGGCGCAAGCGCGGCCGGCCGGCAGGCGATGGCGCGGGCGGCGGCGGCGGCGACGATGGCGGCGGCGGCGCTGGGGATGGCTGGGACGGCGAGGGCGCGAGCTGGGGCGACGGTCGCGCAGACGGCATCTGGCTCTGGCAGGCGCTCTGCCTGTGCAGCCTGCTGCAGGCGCGCCTCACCCCCTTGTGGGCTGCGCGCATGTGCCCAGCTCTGCATGGGTGCCTTGGTGTCTTTGAGTGCGAGGAGGTCTTATAGGGAGCATATGAGCAGCTCCAGCTGGGGCAGCGGGCAGCAACTGTGCCCCAGGCCACGGCATGCGCTGGCCAGGGCGTGTTGTCGCCACGGCGCCATGGTAAAGCTCGTCTTCATCATGGGTTATGCAGGCCATGGCCTGTCAGCATGCTGCTTGTGAGCACCGTTTGCAGGCGGGCACCTGAAGCGCCCGATGTGCCACCTGATGTGGGGTCGGGGGCGGCGCAGGCGGCGCACTACCTGCTGCACGGCGGCGAGGAGCGGGGGCAGCCGAGCAGCGCGTTTGCGTGCCTGGCGAGCAGCCTGTACGCACGGCCCGGCAGCGGCCTGCAGCCGCGCGCGTCCGTTGTATGAGCCCCTTTTTGACAGGCCGAACCCCGTTGATACCTGTTGAGCGGCTGCCTGCAGCGGCGCGGTGTGTTGCTGCGCGAGCCAGGGGGACCCTGACGGTCTTTCATCACAGATCGGTGTGTGTTGCGAGAAGTCATGCCGTGTGTGGGGGCGGCAGAGAGCAGCTATGCGACTTGCAGAGTCAGGCAAGTGGCCGCGCGGATGAGCAGCGCAGCGAGCTTGCCTGCCAGTGAGCTGCTGAGAGTGGAATTTGGTGGGACCTGGCAGTTGCCGTGGCGCAGGGGAAATTGGGGCAGTACGCTTGTGAGGCGTGCGAGCAGCGGATTCGCGAGGTGCCGCTTCACGGCATGCTTGGCAATACAGCTTCTGTATGTATATCTAGTGTAGAGTATGCTTAGCTGCTGTCCTTGGCGAGTGGTGACGCCGTTCGTGTGTGCCACGGCTTACCTTTCAGTTTCCGCTCGGCCAGGTTGTATTTGCTGGGACAAGGGGCTGGTTGCCTTGAGGCGTGCATGTTGTTGTAATGACTGCAATAGGGCAGCGGTCCCATGCCGTATCGCTCAGGACATGGTTTCAGTCGCTCAGCCAGTGTGAGAGTGAGACCCGAGTGGAACCCTTTGTGCGGGCTGCCCAGCTAGGAAGCCTGTGGGTGTCTAATTGCAGCGTGCGAGAAGCTCTTTCTGGTTCAACCTCATATGTCTTGCTGCACATGCGTGCAGCGTTCGAGTGAGCCCGTTCACCTCAGCGGCACGATGCTGTCTGCGTGCTAGTCAGACCTTCCTCCGTCTTGCAACTGGGCGCGGGGGCCTGGCACCCACGCTCGCTCCCATAATGGCCAGTCGGTTTGCAGCGCGCTGCCGCCAGCTGCTGGCGGCACTACCAGCGACAGCCTGCCCACCCACTGCTGCGCACAGCTACCAGCAGCTTGCGCGCATCTCCGGCTGGAGAGCAGGGCAGTCCGTGGTGCACGCAGAGAGCGGGTGTGCCAACAGTTATCCTTAATACAGTCGCTCACAGTTCAAACGTATCTGACGTCTGGGTGGTGCCTTGGCTTTGCGAGCACGTCATGCGCTCGGCCCTCACACACGCGGCGCAGTGCCGTGCAGAGGACGCCCAGCGTGTGGCGGCCGCTCGCATTCTGCGCGGCCGGGTCTGCGGCTGCCTTCTGGCTGGCAGCGTCCGCGGCCGATGAGCGGGAACAGACGGGCTCCCCCATACCCAGCCTGCGGAGCAAGCTGGGCCTGGGGCACGCGGCGACGCGCGCGCCGGCGTGGACCGAGGAACTGCCCCTCGGCGTTCGGCAGGTCGCGCAGCAGGTGTATAGGAGCTGGATGGGGCTCTCGCCGAGCCACCGGGCGGTCATGAACATAATCGCTGTGAACGCTGGCGTGTACCTCCTGTGGCGCTTGCCGCTGATGAAGGTACCGCCCGCTGCCGCCCGCTCGCCCCGCTCTCCGGCAGCTCCCCCAACCTGGCGCCGGGACGTCCTTGCGCCGCAGTCTCCTGCTGGCCTGCCGCGCGTGCTCTGCCGCGCCTCGTGTGCGCGCCACAGCCCTTGCGCTCGCATGTTGTCGCCGTGCCATGCGAGGGGCGCGGCGGGCCCCCCGCCGTGCGCCGTCCCACTGCAGCGCGCGCCGGCACACCGGCACAGCATTCGCTCTGCCTCGGTGCCGCGCCGTCGGCCGGCGCCGCCGGGGCTTTCAGAACCCTGCACGCGCAGGGCTTCTGCAACCGGTACCTGGTCCAGGCGCTGCCGCCGCAGCGCACGCGCGCGATCACGATGCTGACCAGCAACTTCAGCCACTCCGGCCTGTTGCACCTGGGCATCAATATGCTCGCCTTCTCCGGCTTTGGCGGCGCGGTCTGCCAGGCGCGCCCGCGCGGCGCCGGGCTGCCGCGGCCCGGCCCTGAGAGCCGCCTGAGCTCGGGCGTGCGCGGCTGCATCACGCGCGTGTAACTTGTGACTCGTTCAAGGGATGTGCACAAGGTGGTGAGGGCCTGATATGTTCAAAAGTATGTACACGAGGTGCTCAGGGACGGCGCATGCGCAGGTGCTGGGGCCGGACCAGTTCATGGCGTTCTTCATAACAGCCGGGCTGGCGTCGTCTGCAGTGCGCGCCCTGGCCTCCCAAGGGTCTGTGCCCCAGGGGAGGCTGTGTCGGGCTCGTGCGGCCGCTCTCACACAGAATATATGCGCAGCATACTCCACACGCCGCTCAAGCGGGGCCATACGTGCTGTTTGCACACATGTAAAAACGCATGTGGGCAGGGAAACAGTGACATGCGTCTCTATGAGTGTCTGCGTCGCGGAATCCCAGCACCAGTGTTCTCCGTGGAGTGCAAGGAATCGTGACTGTGGAGCCAGGTGTCGCTGGTGGGGCGGCTGCGGCCGGGCGCCCGCGGCGGCGGCAGCCTGGGCGCTTCGGGCGCGGTGTACGCCTGCTTCGCCGCGTACGGCGTGCTGCACCCCGACCAGAAGGCCGCACTCATCTTCCTGCCCAATGTGCGCCCGCCCGCGGCCCTCCTGGGGTTGTTGCATGTGCTGTGATGATGGTAGAAGCGCCCCTCCCGTTGCTGTCCAGGTCTGCTGTGGTGGTGACACGTCCTCGGTGCAACTTGTGTGCGCGGGCGCGTGCGCCGCTGGGCGCCCTGCGGTGCGCAGCCTCATGGGGGGTTGCTAGGGCCGGCAGGAGCAGATTCACAGGCTGGGCATGCCGCATCCGACCACATGTCTAACATTCACCGTGCGCGTGGGATTGTATTGTATTGATAGTGCTGCTCAGGTATGTACTGGCTTGTCCTCGCTCCCGGTAAAACAACAATGCTGCGCGCTGCTCATGGGGCTCAGCAGCGCTGAGCCTGGCGTGGCCGGGGACGGCGGTCCAGCGCTGGTTGAACGGCGGCGCCGCGCGGCAGATGCCGATCGCGATGGGCACGCTGCTGCCGTGCATGATGGGCCTGGACGCGCTGGGCGCGTTCCTACGCTGGCGCACGCTCGACCACCTGGGCCACCTCGGCGGCGCGCTGTTCGGCGTCGCGTACGCCTTCGTCGGCATCGGCGCATGGGAGCGCTGGCGCGCGCTGCGCGCGCGGCGCCTGCAGGAGCCCTGAGCGCGCGCGCAGCCTGGGGCCTCGCGCGCTGCCTGGGGGGTGCCCGCTCGGCCGGCTTGCATGCGCCGGGCGCGGATGCGCTGACGCATTCTCGCTCTCCTAAATTGTGCGGGCGGCGTGCTGCTCGGCATGGACTGGCTCGGTATGGACTGGCGCAGTGTGCACGTGTTGCTACGCATCAGCATGCTCTGAACGTGGCTGCCTGCTGTATCCTTTACTGCTTGTCGTCAGCAAGATGTGCGCGTGCTGCGCACGTCTTTGTATTCAGATGTGTGGTTGATGTGTACTCTCAGCTATTCTGTCATGCTGGCGTCTGAATTGAGTCTCTGCCTGCAAGTCAGCAGTCAGGCAGCTGCACTGGTGCTTGCGGTCTGGTTGGGTCCGCCTTTGCCACTCTGCTGTGTGGCGGTCCTTCATACAAATTGTTACACATCAAGGCTGACAGTCAGAGCGCAAAGCGCAGTCGTCTAGCGCTCTCGTATGCCCATTCCAGCCTGACATTCAAGACCGGCAGTGCTGCACAGGCAGGATGGCCCTTGAAGCACGCTCTCTGGCAGTCGTCACGTTCCTAATGTGGCTTGTTGCGCACATCCTAGGCCATATGAGAGGCCTCAAGCGCCCATGGATCAAGGTCGGCGTCTGATCTGGCCAGGCAAGCGGCATGCATTCAAGCGTGCAAGCGCTCAAGCGCGCATGCATGTACCCGCACTGCCAGAAACGAAGCAACAGGCCATGCCCTTTTGCCAGTCCCATCATACGAGCAGCCGCGGCTCGCCATGCAGAGGCACACCATAGAAGTGACGTGACTGTACATGAGATGGCGTGCCCGGCTGCTGGGTGCTGGCGCTACTGGCTCAAGCAATGCTCCCTGGCCATGCGCCGCAGGCTGCAGGTGGCTCAAAACAAGCACCTTCACGCCTGCAATTGGCCATGCGTGTGCAACGTCCAAGCGCGGAGCACAGAACAGACCCAGATGACCCAAGGAAAGCAAGCTGAGTCGCGACACAGCGCAAGTCTTCAGGCATACTTCATGTTCACGTGCGGCAAAACTTCGCTACGTCCGACCCGCGGGAGGTCACAGCCAGACGCCCTTCGTCTGCGCATCGCCGGCGGCGGGCGCGGCCGCAGCCTCCGGCACGGCCGCGGCCTCCGCCGCGGGCTCCGCCCCATCAGGCACCGCGCTGACGGCGCCGTCCACAGCGCCGTTGACGCTGAGGAAGCGCACGCTGACCTCCCAGTCCCGCTCTCCCTGGGCGCGCGCTCCGCATGTCGCACTCAGGCGCGCCGGCAGGACCGCCTTTGCGATCGCTCGCTTCACTGGGGGTGCAGCGTCCAGACGATACTGCGCCTTGCACATTGCAGGGGCCGCCACAGCCACACGCCGTGCGAGCGGTGCGAGCTGCGCGCGCTGTTGGAGCACAGCTGTGAGCGGGTGCGGAATTTCTCTGAGTGTAGCGGCGCCGCGGAGGGTAAGCAAGCCTTCGCTCGTGCATACATGGCTCTGGCCTGCAGGTCGCTTCCGCCTCGCGCAGCGCCTGCCTGGGCGCGGCCAGCCGGGCTGCGTCGCGCACCAGCGTGGCCTGAAACACAGTTGGGCGCTCCGAGGATGCTGCGCATGCCACCAGCTCGTCGGCAGCTCGCATCTCCCGCACCTGCGCCGGCATGTATGGTCAACACCTGGGAGGCACGGCCAAGGCCGCGGGCAGGGGTGGCATCGCAGTGTGCGAGTGTGCACGTGACGACATGCAGATGGGCATGCGCATGCCCAGTCATGGCAGGAAAGCAGCCGTTGCCACAGGAGACCCCCGGCTCCTGCACACTGCACGGAGGAAAGGCCAATCTCGGGCCTATCAGCCTCTTGAGGGCTAAGTGCGGCCCAGGCGTGCAGCCACACCCAGACCTGCCCAGGCAGGAGCTCACGCGACCGCACAACCCTGGAGGCACGCCAAACTGCAGCAAGCAACATCGCCACTGCCCCGCGTGCCGCAGCGTCCTGTTGGGAATGCCGGGCACGCCCAGCACCTGCGTCTGCACGTTGGCCTTGATGGCCCGGCAAAAGGCCTCCAGCGGCAGCACGACAAACGGGTTCTCGATCTGCACGCAGACAAAGCGATCTCGCGTGTCAGCCCAGGCGAGCTCGGCATGAGGGCGGCAGTCCGTCAGCGGGGTGCAGGACACTGTACGGTGAGTTCCAGTAAGCATTATAGCAGTACATTCATGTGTGGCGGCAAGCCAAGCATGGTTAGGCCACACATCTCTCTGCGCATCAGCTGACGTCCCGTGGGGCATGCGCCAAGCGCCGCCGCGCGCATGCACGCCAGCGGCCCCGCATCGCTAAGACACATTGCAGACACCGCATGCCGGCCGGCCCGGGCCGCCCCGGCGCGCGGGCCGCGCCTGCACGCCGATGTTCTTGACGCCGATGAGCAGGAAGCCTGACCCTACCATAACCCTAACCCTAGGCCGCACCTGCACGCCGATGTTCTCGACGCCGATGAGCAGGAAGGCGATGACCGCGCTCACGAGCGGGCTCGCGAACTGGAAGTTGCGGTACAGCGCGAGCGGCAGCGTGCAGATCCAGACCGTCAGGAACCTGGCGCGGCGCCGCACGCGCGGCCGCTCGGGCCCCGTAACACAGCAGAGCCCGGCGAGCTGCGCCCGCATGCCCTACATACGCGCACTAGGTCGCGGGGTGGCGAGCGAGCTCTTGACAGCAGCCGCAGAGGCCGCGCGGCGCGCTCCGGGCGTCAAGGATGGCTGGCAAGGCTGTCCAGCGGGGCGCGCGCACCGCGAGGTGTGCCGCGTGTAGGCGACCGGGATGGGCTGCTTGAGCAGGCGCTCACACGACGCGACGACTGCATTGTACGCTGTCACCTGCGCGCAAGCCTCACGCTTGCTTCACCATAGGTCGCCGGCGCATGCTTCCTGCTGCCCTGGTGCCACAGACCGCGCACAATGTGCTCGACCCTGCGCACCTGACTGTGGCTTTGCATGCAAGCGGCCTCTCGGCCAGACAAGCACCATACGCCATGGCCCGGGCCATACGCTGATGCTACCATAGGATAGAAAGCCTTGGTGCCTTGACCTGGCGCCTACGGATCAAATCGAAGCGCGCCTGCAGGTCGATCGTCGCGCGCTGGTAGTCCGGCGTGCGCAGGCGCCACAGCGTCTGCGTGAGCACCTGCGACACGGCCTGCGGCTTGTGCCGCCGCTCGCACAGCCAGTCCAGCTCGCCAGGCTCCAGCGTGTCCTGCGCGCGACGCGCACGGTCGGCCCCGCAAGAAGGCAGGCGCGTCCCGGGGGAGCCTGTCCAGACCACAGCCCGTCCAGGGTTGGTACTGATTTACGCAACTTGACCGTGTGCTTGGAGATGCAACCTCATACCCAGCACTCAAACAGGCCACACTCTCCCAGCACTAGTGAGCCACGATGGTTCGCAATTGATGCGTGTCTGCCGATGAAGCTGCATGCAGGTGGCAAAATCGAGAAAGCTGTCCAAGTTTTATGGCCGTTCACAGATGTGCACAGTGAGGCTCACTCCTGGCAAACATAGCAAGTGCGACGCTGTCAGCCTCGCCACGGCAGCATGGCATGCGGACATGGTGCACGCGTACAGCAGCTCAAAGTCCGTGTTTGCGGCGCGCTTCGAGCTATGCCATGACATAACGTGTTTTTGCTTCCCATCAGGTCCTCTCCTTCGAGGTCCTCAAGCTGTCGAGCTTCCATGCTTGGGGCTGGCGTGCTCCATATGGCGCAACCGCTGGTAGGAGCAGTCGCGCTGCTCGTGGTAGTCGATCGCGCAATACGGAGCACGTCCGCCACAAGCATGGTTGCTTAAAAAGCTGGGGACCTTGAAGGAGGGTGCTTGGTGGAAAGAACACATCACGTCATGGCATGCGCGCGAGCACGCACGGCCTGCACGGCAGGAGCTGCGCTCTGAAATCATCTTATGTTCTGCGCAAGCAGGGGCGCGCACGCTGAGCGCGGCGCGCAGGTCGTACCCGCGCCGCAGGTGCGCCTGCAGCGCGTACACCATCGCGATGGTCCACCGCGCCAGCACGAGCTTCAGCCTCTCATCTCCTTCGTCGCCCCACGTCAGCCCCTGCCCCTCGGCGCGCGCTCGGTCAGGCCGCGCCCTGCCGCCCGAGCAGGGGTCGCACCACCGCACAGCCGTCACAGCGAAAGCGGCCGCCGGTCAGGACGGAAGGCTCTCGCCTTGCAGCATGCCACCTGGTTTACTCATAGAGCGCCTGCAACAAGATGTGCAGCACCGCGCCTGACGGACGAGGTCGGTCGTCGTGCCGAGCAGGCCGCCCCAGAGCTTCCGCGCCTCCCACCACCTGCAACGAGCAGCATGAGCAGCTGCTTGCAGAGGCCCTTAGACTGCGCCCAGCAGACCGGTGACAGCCACAGTGGTTCACACAGCATCTGACTGCTAGGCAAGGACCAAGGCGGCAAGCTGAGGGCATGATCGCCATAATGCGTGCGCTGACGACAGAGCGCTGCCCCCGCTCTGGCGCAGCCGCGCCTGTCGTACGAGGAGTTTGTGCGAAAGACCATGAGCAGCGCCAGGGCAAAGCTGGTCAGCGTGAAGGCCGCGGTGTAGTCGCCCTGCACCGCACTGGGCGCTCCTATCGGCTGCCGCCGCGCTCAGTCCCCCCGTCAGCCCACCCTTGGCCCCACACACTTGAGGGTGCGCTGGCTTGCAAAAACTTGGTATATTAAGAGCAAGGCCGGTGCTCTGACAGCAGACTGCACATCACAGCCAGCACGCACCTGCGAGACACGCCGACCCAGCCTAAAGTGTGGTGGAGCAGAGCTGCTGAACAAAAGCAAGCCCCCCAGACGACCAGGCGCTGCAGCAGGCAGTGGGCGCGCACCACAAGGTAGACGTGGTACAAGCACACTAGGACGCCAATCGCTGCCACGGTGACAACCGGCGGCCAGTACCACGCAGCGACCTGCAAGCTGCGTCACCCCTGAGCCTGTGTCAGCATTCCTCTGCACACGCGGCTGTCGCCAAGTGGCGCTGGGAAAGCGACCACCTGCGCAAGCCTCCCTAAGATAGCATGTATGAAAGTCGCACCAGAGCCTGGCAGTGGGAATGTGTCGCCACCATGACGTGTGTGCCTCCCAGTCATCGAGCGTGTAAACCTGCGTATGCGTGCATGTGCTCAGACTGGTCAACAGGTCAAGTTAAGGACACGCACAAGAAGACGAAATGGGCAGTTTTACTGTAAAGATGTTGCTGCTCTACAAAGCGCTACGTAAAGCAAGAACAGAGGAGACGGGGCGGCAGCACTCTCACCCTGTCTCTGAACAGCGCGTGCGGCTCCAAGCAGGGCGACAGGAGCAGGTGCGGCTGCCGCCTGAAGGAGCCGAAACTCTTCATACTTTGTCGCGCAGGGTCACGCTTTACCAGCTAACTGACCTCTGTCAACATGTATTGGAAACCTGCCAGTACTGTATTACTGCAATGCGGCACGTCATGCTTGCGCACAAGCAGTCACAGCATTGAAAGCAAAATCCAAACAACAGTTACAGCTATTTGGTGCAGGTAGAGCGCGTGCTGCAGTTTGCACAAAGCTCTGTACGCTGGCACCTAGTGAGCGCGCATTGGTCGCCTCGTGAGCCCCTCGGGGCCAAACTTTATACACAAATTACAAATTTGACAGCTTGCATTGATAAAGGGCCAGGTGTGTTCACTAGCAAACGATCTCAACATACTCGCTGATCCGTGCAGCTGCTAATAAAAAACAAGCAGTTGTTTACAGGCCGCAGTGCGGCGTAGCTGCAACGCCGGTGGCAACGTAAAGCCATAAACCACAAGAGACGAAATATGCAGCAAGGCCCTGGAAAACAGCACACACTCATCATATGTTGACAGCAGCTTCAGTTATTACATGCCGTGCGACACCCGTTGCAGGACTGCGCTCTTGCCAAAGGGCACGATACGATTGCGGCAGCATATGTTAACAGCCATCAGGCTCAAGCAAGTAAACCATGGCACACGCCCAACAGGGACAGTACGGTTCCTAACACCGTCAAGAGTTTATGTTGAGAGTCAGTGCGACGCCCTGCAGCACCCAGTGCGAGGCGTGTTCCTTCGTGACCAGGTCTGCTTCAAACACCAAGCCGGTGCCGTCGGCTCCCCGCCGCGCCTGCACCTTATCATCCAGATAAATTGCTCCACAACACAGCCAGATTTATTGCTAAAGGCGCTCACAGGGAGCACGAAAAACTTTCAAGCACAGTGCCTGCACATGCAGGACGCTCTACAGAATCTGTAATACAGACAGGACGACAGTGATTCGGCCTGGCGAGCTGTCGGCAGTGAGCAGGCACATGCACAGATACATTCGAGCTGCGTGCATGCTGCTCGGTATTGTTAGGCAAGCTTGTGCAATATAGGTCTCCTTGCTGTGTGCGGTCAAGGGCCGACGACCACGCGTCCGCACCTGCGTGATGTACACGGGCGTGCGCAGCGTGTCGCCGCGCGGCAGGCGCGCCGCCTCTGTTGGCGTGAGCCGCACCAGCGGCAGCTCCTGCACCAGCTCCTGTAGGGTGCAGGGTATGGTTAGGAATAGATAGCTTGGACCCTGCAGCTGGCAAGGCTTCTGTCATGCAGTGTGACGGGTCGGTGACCTGAAGGCCTAGACGACAGAAAGAGGTATGGTTAGGAGGCATGGGGGGGCGGCGCGCCAGGGGCTCCTGGCGGGCGAGGCAGCGCCGCGCGCCGTCCCAGGCGGCGCCCTCCAGGTAGAGGCCGCTCAGGTAGCAGCCGTGCTGCAGGCGCCCTGGCACCTCGCCCGCGCTCTGGTACGCAGTGACCTAGGAGGCCCAGTCCCGGGACAAAATCAGCATACCACAGGTTCTGAACCATAGTTGGAATGAAGCAGCATGGCTCAGCTCTTTGAGTGCTGTAGGGCGCACCACGGACGCTGTCAACAGGAATCTCCTCCTGGTATATTTCCTAAGAGAAGCGGTCCACAACCCGCACAAGTAGCGAGCAGTTTGTACAAACACGCTGCGAGAAACCCCATGCAGGGCAGCATCCGCGGGCGCGCACGGTGGTGAAGAGCGCGGCCCGGTCCAGCGGCCAGCCGCGCGCGCGGCAGGCCGCTTGCACCAGCGCCGCGATGAATGCCTCGGGCGCGTGCAGGCCGCCCAGCCACACCACCGCCGGCTCGCCCTCCTGCCGCCCGGCGGGTGCCCGGCGGGTCGGCCTACGACCTAACCTGGGCGCGGTCTGCACTTCCGCCTTGCACACGCGTACACGTGTATACACAAAGAGCTAATCTGCTCGGCGCCGCGACAGCGCCAGCTCGCCTTACACAGATCGATAGGCTAAATCATGTGTACAGGCAGGTCGCCATTGCGGGCGCGCCTCGAGCCAGGCCGCATACTGCCGGTGCCGGCGCAGCAGCCAGGCCCACCACGCGCTGAGCGGCTTCTGGCTGGGCGGGTGCAGCGCGGCCCAGGCCGCCGGCACTGCGCCGCGCGCCAGCGCGGCCGCCAGCTCGTCCAGCGCGCGCCCGAAACCTACCTCGCCCGCGAGCGCGCGGCGCAGCTCGCGCAGCGACGCCGCCATGGCCGTGATTGCCTGCGCATTGCGCGATACAATTCACAAGCGGGTCTGCATCACGGACTCCCGCGGCGAGTGCGGTGCGCGCCCTACCCTACCCTACCCTACCCTGTGCAAGCAGCCTCGTTATTACATTATGCGGCCACATCCAGGGCCAGCTCGTCCAGCACGCCCCCGAAGCACACCTCACTCGCAGGCGCACGGCGCAGCTCGCGCAGCGTCGCCGCCGCTGCTGCGCACGCCAGCGCAGAGCACGCATTGAGCTCGCCGCACGCTAGCACATAGGGGTGAACACAGCATATGGGGATTACAAGAGACTGGCGCAGTCCAACCCTGTACCAGGCCCGCAGTATCAGCGGTCATCCAAACGGCGACTTTTGAGGGCCAGCATTCAGGCAAGGGATCCAGTCTTCAGAGTGGCGTCTGGGCGCTGGTGCGCACCCGATTCCAGCGCTCTAGCTCCTGTAGCAGCGCCACCCATGTAGGTGGCAGGCCGCCAACTGCGTGCGCGCCCGGTGGCGCGATCTGCTCCTCAGCGCTCGTCGGCGCTTGGGCCTCTGACACCGGGCCACCATCCCCGCGCAGCGCGCCGTCGCTGCGGGCGCCAGGGGCCGCCATCCCTGGGATCTGTGCAGGGTCTAGGCTGCTGCCGCCTGGGGCGGCGTGGCTGCTGTTGGCAGCAGCGTCTGGGGCGGCCGGGGCGGCAGCGGCGGCGGCGGCGGCGGCGGCGGCGGCGGCAGCGGCCGCGGCGGCGCGCGCGCGTGCGAGCTGCAGATCGAAGGTACTAGGCAGGCGCGCGCTGAGGTCAGCGGCTGCGGCTGCAACAGTGCCCTCTGCGCTCGCGCCACCCGGCGTGCTGCGGGTGCGCGGCTGCAGGTCGATCTGCACCATACAGGGGAAAACTTTGAACAGTCTGGCTGGCGCCTGAGCCGACACTGACGTGCTGTCCTGAGGTGACATGAATTGCTGCATCTAGGGCATGCGCACACGAAGAGAAAGCAACTTGTCTTGCTGATAGAAAACGCATGCTGATGTCAAGGGCTTCAGACACGTTTGAGACAGCAGTGTGCCTGTGCGAGGTCAGCAGGGACACACTAGATCATGCCAGAGCGCCACCGTGCTGGCCGTGTAGTATGCTATGTCCGCGTTGGCGGGCAGCCCAAAAACCTGCGCTGGCTTCCGCATGTGTCAACATAACAGGTGTGCAAGGCAACCTGAGCACATGGCACTCGCGTATTTCACTGCTGCTGAGCCTGCAACGAACACACTCACTGGCAATCCACACCTGACAAATCAGAGAATCCTTGCCATGCGGCAAGCCTGTGCTGTCTCATTCAGTGCATGGACCGCGATGGGCGGCGCCTGCGGCTGCTGGACAAGCGGCATCGCCTCCACGGCCGCCATGAAGCCAGAGCGGTCCTTGGCGTCAGGTACCCTGCACACATGGTCTTCCCTGTCTCGGCCCCCTGCTGACTCGCTCGTCATGGATCGTGCGCACCGCTGGTGGCAGGCAGTAGCTCGCAGTGGGCCCCTGAGCGCTAGATCTGTGTGGCGCTCCACCGGCCCAGCATGCGTGTGCGCTCTTATTTCACGCTCTCCAGACACGATCCAGCAAGGCGAGGCCTGCCATGCATGCAGCAGCTGCAGGGCGTGCCAATCGCGCGCGCGCCTGTACTCCCTAACCCTGACCCTGACCCTAGAGCGCGCCTGTACTCCACGCCGTCGGACGCGCGGTGGAAGGCGAATGGCCGGCGGGCGTCCAGCAGGAAATCGCCCAGAAACTCCGCCAGGTAGGTGGCCAGCACGCGCCGGTCGTATGAGTCCGACACGCGCCCGCCATACAGCACCTCGCCGATGAGGTAGCGCAGCGGCGCCCAGGGCACGCCCGCGTCTCCACGCGCATGCGCCTGCACCAGAGCGCTAACGTCACAGGCGACTCGGCCAAGCAGGCTGCCAATTTTGGTGATCTGCACATCAGTATCGCCCAATGCTTGCACTGTGCATTATCTACCCTCATGCCCAGTCTGACCTGTTGCTTTTACACATCGAAGTCCTTGATGCATAGCGCGTACATGCGGCTGCCACATGGGTACTGGGCTGTAGCCCATGCACTTTCTTTGTTCGTAGGTCTCCTGCATTTTGTATGCGGTAGTGCTAGGACCCTGGCTCCAACAGGGGTGCCCATTTTCTGAGCTGCCGTGCCTTGGACAGGTAGGATGCCAGGAGCGCGAGCGAGATGCGCAGGTCCGTCTCGTTGAAGTCGTAGGCCACGTTCCAGCCCAGCCGGCCATACTTGCGCCGCTCCTGGACGATGGCATGGAAGAACACCAGCGTCCAAACCAGGGCGGGGAAGGCCTGCGCTGGCAGGCAGAGACTTATAACACTGTTGAGCCCGGCGCTGCTTTTTTGGCACAATGCTATCACATTGCAAACCGATTTGCCCGAGCCAGGGAAGGCACAGTGCAATCAAGTAGGAGACAGATTCAGGTGGGTGCGGTATGGTGTGTGATGCTGTCAACACAAGATACCCCTTGTGCATGCTTATTCCCGCATACTAAATGAGTTGTTACAATTATCATGAGCAGGCAGTGTACCGGGTGTACGCATTCGGCGAGCGTTGCATCAGAGATGCGCGAGAACGAGGAGCGCAGGTTGAGGCGCAGCCCATTGGGTGGCTCTGTGACAACCTGCGCATGGCAGACACGTTGTATTAGCCAAGCGGTACATGCTGGAGTGCTAATGATTGCGCAGAGCAGGTGACATGTCGCTGCAAGGTCATGCAAGAGCAGCAGAAGAGTGCGGGACCCAACGTCATGCAGCACAGTGCCTCAGCTCCAACCACATGCTAGCGCGCACAGGCCCCACCTTCAGCGAGCGCTGTAACAGCCCGCGGGGCAGGCTCGCGGTCGGCTCTGTCGTCAGCCATAGCCTGAAGTCCTGCAGTGGCATATGCTTGCGTTGCTGCCCGCTGAAGATGCTGGGTATGCAGAGTCGGCTCGCGAACCGCTCACCAGTCACCAGTCAATCAAGTCAATAAAGCTGGTCGATATGTCAGAATTCACAGCAATGCACAGGGGCTCGTTGACCCAACTTGATCACCAAGCGTGCATCAGAGCTCGTAGGCAGCACAGAGTCCTCCTCGGACACAGGTGAGCCTCCCGCGCAACAGCACACAGGGCTCGGGCGCGCCTTGTGCGGCCGCTCCAGGCCCTCCAGCAGCGCGTCCAGCGCTGGCAGCCAGCGCGGCAGCAGGTGGCAGTTCTGCACCAGCACCCAGAGCCCGCGCGCGGCGCCGGCCTCCACCGCCTCGGCCGCGCGCGCGCCCATGCCCTGCCCCAGCGCCAGGTGCTTCAGCCGCACGCCCGCGCGGAAGCCCAGCGCCTGGCCTGCGCGCCGCGCAAACGCCTACTCAGCGACGGATCATCTTCACGCGCGTTGGACGGATGAGCGGCGTGGAATTGTCAGACAGCCAACGCCTCCGGCATCATTTCAAGCACGCTTTTCTTGCGCAGCGCTCAGCATGGCGTGCTGCAGCCACGCGCCTTCAAGCTTAACATGGCCAATCAAAGAAAGCGCTTGTGTGCCCTTGCCAGCAGTGCCCGCTCTGCACACGCCATGAACGCGCTCGGGCGGGCGGCGCGCCCAGCTTGAAGATGTCGAATGCGGGGTCGGCGCCGGGGCTGAGCACGAACACGATGGGCGTGCGTTCGTCGGACTGCCGCAGCACGTCCGCGTACTCCAGCACCGGCGGCTGCACAAAGCCCGCGCCCAACGTGGCGGCGACGTGCCGCGTCATCGCCACCGTCGCGCGGTCCGGCCGCAGGCACCGCAGCACCTGCATGCGCGGCCCGCGGTCAGGCCGGGACGCCGGCCGCATGTCAGGCGATGCTAACGTAAATTTAGGGTAGGGCCCGGCTGTATTGTAACTCCTATACTCCTACGTGAACCAAGCCTAACCCTATTCTGCGTTCTCCGGCACCCACTCTGCGCACGGTGGGCTACATGAAGGGCGCGCCAGCAGCTGCTCGATGGGCGTCAGCGCGCCGGCCAGGCCGCCCGGCAGCGCCGCGCCCTCCGGCGCCTCCAGCGTGCAGAAGGCCTGCCAGGCGGCGCCATCGCGCTCCACGGCGTCCGGCACGCCGGCCAGAGCGTGGGCGGCCGGGGCCTCCGCCGCTGCCGGCAGCGGCGCGCCGCCGGCAGGGTCCGCCGGGACGCTCGCGGCGTGCGGCTGCGCTGCCAGCTCGCTGAGGTGCAGCAGCTCGTCCCAGGCCTGCGGCCGGGCATGGTGGTCACCCCCGGTGTGTTCGCCTGAAATATGCACATGGTCTTCGTAGCAGCACACATCCAAACATCTGCGCTCGCGGCCCCTTGGCGCAAGGGGCCTCATGCAAACCCTACCCTTGGCGCAGGGGTGCTGCACAAGCTGCCATTGCATCAGGCAATGCGCAACAGAACTGGCACGGCAGCTCTGTATTTGCGGTGCGCATTTGTTACGTTTTGGCATCACAGACGCCCCACAGCCTGCCACGCGAGAAGGCACCTGGGCGGACAGCCACGCATGGGGCCGCGCGCGGCCCCCAGCTTCCAGGCGCAGGCTGCCCTTCAGGAGGAAGTCCAGCTGCCAGGCAGGCAGCTGTCCCTGCGCCGCCTGCGTCGCCACACGCACTGAATGGCACCAGGCCCGCGGGTCCACAGCTTGTTATGATTGCTACAGACACATGGAATACGGGGCAGTCCCGCCATTCAATCCTGCGTGTACTGCACAATATATACCTTACGCATAGTAAGCGTGACAGACTTAATGCATGACACTGGCAAAGAGTGCGTCTTGCGCAGCTCTTGGCGTTGCTGCACATGTAGGCTCAGAGTTGTTGCAAACCTCAGAAGTACAATACACTGCGGCATGCATGTGGAGTATACATGCGACAAAATGACAACACCCTGATCAGCTGCAGTGTGGCAAACATGAGGTACTAGAGGGGGCGGAAGTACCTTGATGCGCAGGGACAAGTGGGAGGCGAAAATGAGCTTGTGCCGCTCGAACAAGCCGAGGCAGGCGTAGCAGAAGACGCGCTCGGGGCAGCGCTCACGATGTTGCTGACGCGGTGCTCCACATCGGGGTCCTGTATGCGCGCTGATTCTGGTCTGGATTCGTGGGAGGAGCAAACAAGGGCGCCAGGCGCGCCAGGAGGTAAGGGATAATATTGTAACGCAGGCGGCAGTATCTAGTCAGGAAGGAAACAAAGAACTCAGCCAAATGGTCAATTATCCAACTTTGAATAATAATCATAGAACCATTTGAGGACCTACCTGCCACTTGGCGTCCCACACTCGCTGAGAAACCGGCCTGGGACGCATAGATAACAGACATATGCATGGCGGCCCGCACAATAGAGAGCATGGGCGGGTGGGGTTGGCGCCTGCCCAACCCGTGCCTGCAAGCAGGAGGGGACGGCGCGCCTGCGGCGACTCTGCCAGCGCCTGGCCAAACACGGCCAGGAACGCCGCCAGGCTGTGCTCGTACATGCAGCTGACGGCCGCCAGGCCGGCCAGCGCGAAGAACAGCAGCGCGCCGCGCGCCGCGGCCGGCGCGTAGCGCGCGCGCGCCGCGTCCAGGCGCGCGGCCGCGGCCACAGCGGCCGCCAGCTGCGCCGCGATCGCGACCGCGCGGCCCTTGGTCTCCTCCAGCGTCGTGATCAGCTCCTGCGCGTCACGGCACGGAGTACTCTTCTGCCGGATGTTGATCACAGTGCGTGCACTTCATGGACATTGCTTTGCCGGTGTCGACCGCAGTGCATGTGCTGTATGCACTTCAGCGGTTCTGCGGCCGTGACGCGCAGGCGCTTCTGACATGGCAGTAAAAAACCGCATATGCTGGAGCGCATGGAGGCCGGGTGGAGGCCGGGCGGGCACGGGCGCGCCTGGTAGTCCAGGATGCTGCCGACCGCAGCCCCTGGCAGGTCCACGTAGGGTACAGGGTTGCAGTGAGTGAACTGCACAGCAAACCGCACAGGCCGGAGCGTGCGGGGCATGGCCGCGGGCGCGCCTGGTTGTCCAAGATGTTGCCGGACGCGCGCGCCAGGCCCGACAGCAGCGCCGCCTCCAGCGCGGCAAGCTGCGCGCGGTCGGCGCCCACGCGCGCCGCCAGCGCACCGCGCTCCGCCTCCAGCTCGGGGCGCTCGTGGCGCGCAACCACGTTGAGCAGCTGCTCCTCCAGGCCCTGCGCGCCCGGCCGCCAGAGCTTATGGCTGGTAAGGCGCATTTCGAAGGCTGGTGAGACGCATTCCGAAGGGACACATGCAGTCCGGTGAACTTACGCTGCGCGTTGCAATTTACTTGTGCGTTCCAAGGTTGCTGAGCACCATGCTGAGCCTTGCCGCAGTTGCTCTCAAGGTAGCGACCCACCACCGCATGCAGCTAGTGCGCTGTGACGCTAGCAGGCACAATTTGCGTGTCAAAGAAGGATTTGGCGTGTCAGTAAGCATCCACCAGGTCACGCAGCACGGTGCAGGCAGCGGCTGCCACACCCAGGACCCAGGCGGCCCGGGCAGCCGCAATGTTGCACAGCTGCTTCAGCCTCACGGTCACTGCAGAACCACCGCACCGCTGGTCTTTTCAAGCAGCGCACTCGCAGAGCTGCAGGACGGGCCCAAGGGCGGTGCAGTGCCGGCGTGCTTGCTGTGGCGGCGGCGCGCCTGCTCGGTGACGGAGAAGCTGATGAGCGTGGTCTTGCCGCCCACCTCCGGGCTGAAGGCAGGGGCGGCCAGGTGCGTGACCAGGTAGAGCCGGAAGCCGCTGTCCCAGTCCACCTCCTTGTCGCCCACGCGCACCACGCGCCGGCCGCCCGCCTGCAGGCCGCATGCGACGACCCTCCGTGTCATGCTGTAAGCTGGACTGTTGCGTGGGAAGTGGAGGGCGTCTTGCAGCACGGAATCGGCCGCGTTCGGCACATGCGGGTCATCGCACTCTGCAAGTGGCTTTGCCCATGCACCCGCAAGGCAAGCGCTATCCTTTGGATTTTGATCTTGCCAATCTGCGCATAAATGAACCTCCCCTTTTTCTCCATGGCCGTCAGATTTTGCCTGTGCCAACCCGATATGCATGTGCATGTGCTTTGTCCATGCTTTATGGGATGCGAGTCAGGTGGCACCTGCATGCTGACGGCCTTTTCCAGCAGTGGGTCCAGCACGGGGTCCAGCCACTCGTCCACGCTCGCGACCATGAAGGGGAAGCCATACTGCAGCGCCAGCTCTAGCTGCTTCAGGAAGTCGCGGTCGCCCTGCAGCCGGACGCGCCCATCCAGCTGCCGGCCCTCCCGGCGCTTTATCCATGCCACGGCCTGCCACTCCGCGCCGGGAGTCTCGATGGCTGCGTGCGCCGCTGCGACAGGGGGTCTCCATCGCTCGTGCAGCGGTCCGCCGTTGGCATGGCAGGCCTGGAGGCGGTGCCCTCTGCTCACATAAGGGAGGCTCCCAGCATCCGCTGGGGTGTCCTCTCATGTGCCGCGGTCTTGCGGGGGCCAACGCATGGATGTGATGGCCATCTAGGCGCTGGCCCTAGATGGTTCAGGCCGACGGAGCTGTTTACTGCTTACTCCGATTGACAGCAGGCGCTCCGGCCCGGCCTGCTGCCGGATCAAGTGGTGGAGGCCGGGGTGGGGAGCGGGGGCCGCGCCTGCATCTGCGGATCGATGCACAGCGGGAAGCGGCTGGCGCGCGCGGTGAGGATGCCGTTCTGGACGGACAGCTCGTCCGCCGGCAGGCCCTCGGCCGCCCACTGCGCCACCTCGTCCTCGCTCGTGAGGAAGGCTTCCAGCCTGCGCGGGGCGCCGCGCGCCGTGCTCGCTTCGCCGGCGCGCGCGCGCTGCGCCCCCAAGCTGCGGTGCTTGGGGGCGCAGTTACAGGACAGCGGATGAACTTGCCTAATACAATGTGGCCTGTCACCAGCCTGTGTGCCCAGTGCAGAAAGGACGTCTCGCTCAGCCCCGCCGGGGCCGGCGCGCGCGCCGGAAGGGCACCGTGACGGGCAGGCGCAGCGCCAGCACGCCGGGCAGCCAGGCGTCGCGCAGCAGCGCGGCGCGGAAGCCGTGCGTGAACGGCCCGCAGTAGCTCAGGAACGCCGCGCCCATCAGGCAGTCGCCGACCAGCCGCGCGCTGCGCCCCTCGAGCTCCTGCTCGCTCGGGGCGCATGCGAATGCTGTGTGAGTGTCTACACAGGGCGTTTCGCCACCGTGTGCGGCACCTGCCTGGTATAACCAGGCGGCCCGCCTCCTGTGTCCGGCATCCATGCAATGACCTGACGATGCAAGGTCGCGGCCTCAATATGGCACTGTGCTACGCACGGCCGGCCGACATTGCACTCAGCAGGCGGACATGCGGGCACGCCGCGCGCGCGGTCCTGTGCAGCAGGGAAGCGGGCGCTGCCTGCATGTCCGCGGTCCAGCGCGTGCGCTCCGAGGCCAGCCCAATGATGAGCTTGGAGGCGGCGGCCAGGCGGCGCTCCATGAGCTCGGCGCGCGCCTGCCAGCCACGCGCATGACTCCTTAAATGTGGGCAGGGGCTGCGGGGCCTGCGCTCAGCTGCCAGTGCCTGCTCACACATTCAAGCAGAGGCCGTCACACCGCTGCTGTGTTTTTTTTTCGGACATCAACCAGCAGACAGACATGCCACGTATGCAGCCTGTCAGCGGCAAGCGCGTGCGCGTGGCAGCACCTGCAGCTCCAGCTGCTCCGCGGTCTTGTCCGCAAACTGCCCGTGCAGCACTGCCAGCTGTGCGCTCAACCGCGCGATGTCTTCCTGCGCGCGCGCAAAGCCCTCACACACCGTCCAGTGCTCTGGCCTCCCTGGCAGAGCGCGGCTGAAGCAGACCCCGCATCCTGTCAGCACGCCACACTAGCCATCCAGCACGCCACACAGGAAGCATGCGCCTCGTTGGCAGCGTGACTCATGCATGCGGCCGCAACGTCGAGCATGCTGTCGCTACAATGCGCGGGTGCAGTGCCATGGCATGGCCCGGGCGCCGGCCGCGCCTTGATCTTGGCCAGCTCCTTCTGCGCGGCGCGCAGGCTGAGCTCCGCGTCGGCCACCTTGCGCCGCTTGGGCTCCACGCCCTTGGCGACCGCAAAGTAGTTGACCATCGCCAGCACCCACTTGAGCAGGCCGGAGCCGGCCAGCGACACCGCGCGCAGCTCCCTGACCGTGAAGCGCGGGTCTGCCATGTACTCCTTCACGCGCTTGTACTGCGCGCGCGGCATGGCCCGACCACTTAACCGCTCTGTATGGTGGGGCTGCATGCGGACTGCGACTCTCAACAGAATAGCCCGCCTTGCTTGCCAAGCTGCACATGCTGGTGCGTGTCTGTCAATCCGAGCAGATATTGGTGGGCGTCATTGCTATTTGGTGTCGTTGCCTAGGAAGCATGTCGAAGTGGGCGTCGCTGCATTGCTTTCCACTGGTTCACCACGCGTGCATGTGCGATAAAGCCGCCGCTGCCATGTGTGCAAGGTGCCGAGGGGCATGCCAGGCATGCGCGCGCCCCTGGAGGGGTGCACTGGCTGCCGCGTCCCATGGCATCCAGAGGCCATTGCGCAGGCCGCGCGCCGGCCGAGCGCGCATGCCTGCTTCTCGGAGAGGCTGTCCTTGTCGAACTCGACCAGCGAGCGCAGGAATTGCGTGTCAGCCATCATCAGCTTCGCGCCCGCCCAGCTGACGTCCTTCAGGTTGCGCAGGATGACGACGCACTCGCACACCTGCCGCCCCGTGCAGCACCCATCTGCGCACACTAGCTCTGCAGGCCAGCCCTTTCCACATGTGGACCACTTGGTACCTGCTCACCCGGCAATGTGTCCCGCTGCTGTCAGCCGGTGCCGCTGACCTCGAGGCACTTGCTGATGTCTCCTGCCATGCTGGAGTGTCATGGGCGCATGTTTGAGATATCACCGGGCGAACGTGCCCATCACTGCAACCCCGTGCATCAATATAATTGGCTGTGCATGTAGCTGCCTTACCACAGTGCAGGCAATCACCATGCAATTGAACTGAGCATGTGCGGCGCGCCTGCTGGACGAGGACATGCGGCTTGGCGAAGGAGCGGATCTCGGTGATGTCGTCGCGCTTGATGCTGTTAAGCGCCGCCTCCGCGTCCAGCAGTGCGGGGATGGCCTCCGCGAGCGCGGCCTCGGCCTCCCGCTTGCCGGCGGTGATCACCTCGGCCTCCACCTGCCGCATGCAGGGCGCGGCGTGGCAAGTCTATTTATGCCCTCTTTCCTGCATTGAGCACAGATTTGTAACCACCACCTGCTCACAGCAATGCTCGACATGGCAGGTTGGCCCCTGACTTACAGTCCTGCAGAAATCACCGGCCACGTGCGCGTCCCAGAAGCACGCCTGCAGGCACACAGCATGTCTTTAACATACTCCAGGGGCTCCTCTTCTTGCTGACGCAAAAGCATGCACAAGTTGACACCATGAGCTCAGACTAGCCAGCAGCGCCGTGCATGCAGCGCGCCTTCAGGTCCTTCTCCTGGCGGATGGCGGCCTCCTGCTTGGCCTCGACCTCGGAGGTCGAGGATGCGATGACGCCGAGCAGCGCGTTGCACTCCTGCGTGGCCGTCTCCACCACGGCCTTGGCCGCCGTAAGGTCGCTCGTCATGGCATCCACCTCCGTCCCAGCCTGCATGGCACACGCTGGTGAGTTCGCACAGCGACAACTCAGTCTGTGTTCCATGCTGCAGAATTGAGTCACATGTCACGGCATGCGTCAATGACCTGCTTGCGGCACGCTGCAGCCCTTGTCGCGTTAAGACATCAAAATATCAGCAGGAGAGACCCTTGTGCTTCAATAGGCTTTAGTCTGCCTGGACAAGGCGCTGCAGGCCGCCGTCGAGGCGCGCGGCCGCCGTGTCCAGCGCCGCGCGGTGGCCGCGCAGCTCCGACCGGTACGCGGCCACAAAGTCCAGGTAGTTCTTCGGCGTCACGTACAGCGGCCGGCGCAGCTGCTCCTGCGAGCGCGCGGCGGCGCCGCGCGCGCTCTGGTGCACATGCACCATCTGCGCCGCCACGCGCTCCGCCGCTTCCTCGCTCAGCTGCTCCTCCTGCGCACAGACGCGCGCTCAGCGTCCATGCTCAGGGACGCATCGGAGTCAAATTTTCAGCTTCCTGTGTCGCGGCAGGCGCAGCCGCGCACACGGCGCATGCGCACTGCGCGCAGCGCATGCTCCGCTCCTCCAGCTGCACAGTGCAAAGCGCGGTGCGTCAGATGCCCGCGCGGCGCGCCTGCAGCTGCGCGGCCGCCACCGAGCGCAGCGCCTGCTCGGGCCACGGCTGGAACCAGTCGATCACGGTGCTGGTCGCCAGGCCGGCGAAGTTGCGGCAGCGCGCGCGCAGCGGCTCGCCGACCGGCGACATGGCCAGCACGACGTGCAGGTTGTCGCGGCAGCGCGCCGCGTAGGCCGCCCACAGGCTCTCCGGGGTCGCCGCGGCGCCTCGGGCCACCGCCTGCGCGCCCGGGCATGCGCCGGCGTGACGCCACGCGTGCTCCATGCGCGCGCTCGGCATGGTGGCAGCACAACGTCCTTGGGTCATGCCGGCTGCACAAGGACGTAATCACGCAACAGTGCTGCCTGCGAGCGCGTGGAGCAATGCATGGCGTATGCTGGGTTGCACGCGTCGGGTGACAGCGGGAGGGCGCCACCTCGTCGCGCAGGCCGGCGATGAGAGCGTCCTTCTCCGCGTCGTCAAACAGGCCGGCCGGCATGCCCGTCGTCAGCATGCTGTTCACCGGCTCCAGGAAGCCCTCGTCGGCCACGTGCGCGTCCGTGAACAGGAAGGCCACCTGCGGGGCAGCGGTAGAGCATTTTCCAATGGGTAGGACCGTGAGCGCCTGCACCACGCTTGTAAAAGGACTGCTCGTGTTCACAAATTCTGTTTCAGGGCCTGTATGTCTGCTCAGTGCACAGGACACCCAGTCTGTGTGCACACAAACGGGCATGCCTGGTATGCTCGATGCGAGTGTGTGGGCACACAGACTGCATGTCCTAGGCTGCAAGCAGGCATACAAGTCCTGTCACGGAATTGTAAACACGAGCATCTGATGCTAGCAGGGCATGCCAAGGCGCAGGCTGCGGCAGGAGGACAGGTTCGCGTGTGGGCGCGCCTTCTGGTCGTCCTGCCCCAGCAGCGTGTAGAGCGCCTTCAGGTCCTCCTGGAAGGCCGCCCGGCCGTACCCGCGCTTGAGCTGGATCTCGAACACCGCGCAGCCCGCCGCAAAGGCCGCCAGCCTCGCCAGGCTCTGCTTGCCGCTGCCGCCCACGCCCACCAGCAGCAGGTGGCCCTGGGCATTGGCGCGCGCGGCAGGTGATGACAAAACGTCGCATGGCGTCTGCATGCTGGCTAAGCTCATGTGCAAATGTTCATTAGCTTACAAGCCATGAAGGGCGCATACACCTCGCAGAGTGGGCAGCACATAATGGCGCTGGGCACTGCACAGTCCGGCCATGCAGCACTCGTGGCCTGGCAACACAGTACAAGTACAATGAGTTCGGTCGCCGCACTGTCGTGGCAAGAGCACAGGGAGCGTCAACGCGGAGGTCGGGCGGCTCGGCCTCTCATGCATTGTGGGCAAGCGTCAATGTGCTGCCCATCACAAGCGCGGACCTGCGGCAGCGAGAGCGTGCGGTGCAGGCGCAGCAGGTGATCCAGCGCATCGTCGAAGAACACCAGCTTCATGGGCTTGCGGCGCTGGTTGTACGCTGCGAGGATGCCCTCAAACGCGGCCTTGGCCGCCGCATAAGTTTTCATGTCTGAGTACTCGCAGACGGCGTCCGCTCCGGCTCGCTCCTGGCGCCGCATGTGGAAGCGGATTGAGCGGCTGTGCAGCCTATGCACACCGTTAGGCAGGCAGAGAGCGCCGGATGAGGATGTCGAATGAGCAGTTGTGCGCCCGTGCGCACCGTCTGGCAGGCAGGGAGCGCGAGGCCGGGCGCGCGCCTGGGGGCCGGCGACCGCGCCAAACAGCATGGGGTCCTGCAGGGCCGGCTCGGCCAGGGCGCTGCCGAAGTGCGCCTCGAGCAGCAGCCCGATCTTCCCCTGGACCACCTGCAGAGCGAGACAGCATGCCTCAGAGAGGACCGCATCCAAGCTACTGTATGGTAGTCCATGCTTTGCTGTCTCGCGGTGCTGACGGCCTGGGGCGGCAGCAGCAGGTGTTTATCACATGCAGGCATGCTGCACCTTGTCCCACTGACCTTGTACCAACGGTGTGCTGGGGCCTTTGACATGACCATGCTGCACCTTGCTGGGGCGGCGAGCGCAGACGACGCGCGCGCCTGTCTGCGAGGACGCTCTGTTGCGTGCCGCTGACACAGCGCACAGTCAAGCACACGCGTCCGGCACGCACTGCCAGCCTGCCGTTGTGGATCGGGGAGGGCGGGGCGCGCCTGCTTGTCCTCATCGGAGATGAGGCGGTCGTGGAAGACGCGCAGGCACTCGTTGCGCCACAGGCGCAGGATGGCCGCCGGCGCCGCGCAGCGCGGCGCCGTGGACAGCAGCAGGCCCTCCAGCACGCGGCTCAGGTCGCGCGGGTTGAACAGGTAGTGGAAGCGCGCGGGCGTGGCCGGCAGCGCGGACAGCACGTGGGCGTACAGCTCCAGCAGCGCGCCGACGAGGTCCGCGGTCATGGCTGCGCGCATGCAATACCCTGCCTTCACCCGGCTCGGCAAGCTAGCTGCCAGGCACCGCAGCCGCGCTGGGGCATTCCGTGCAGGTGTGCTCGGGGCATCCATTCCGAACGTCGTAAGGACAGCAAGGGTGTGGAGGCGCGCGCGGGCGGCCAGCAAGCTGTGGCCTGCCCCGGTCGCGCGCGAGGGCGCGGGCGCACGCGCAATGGCAGGCCCCAGCGACGCCGCGTGGTGCAGCAGGACGGGCGTGCAGATGGCGCGCAGGCTGGCGTCGCTCGGCATCTGGACGGCGAAGGCGGTCATGAGGGAGAGCAGGCGCGGGTTGAGCGCGTTGCGCGCGCCGCCCGTGAGCCCCATCGTGCCCAGCGCCTGCACGTCCCTGACCTGCCGCCACTTGAGCTCCTTGCCGCGGCTGTACATGCCCTGCGCGCGTCGCGCGCGCGTCGTGAAGGTAGGGCTAGGGCTGCACCCCACCCACGCAAGTGCCCCACATACGTTATGCTCATTCTCAATCAGAGAGGTTGCGTCGTCGTGACATGCCGCAGCAAGCAAATGCACTACGAGGGCGGACAGGTGCGAAGGAAGTCACAGCGCCGAGTGCGCCGCACCACAGGGCGCCCGGCGCGCTCGGCGCTGCGACGTCCTGCGCACCAGCCCGCCCTTGTCATGCGCATGCATGCTGCAGCATGTCATGCGGCGCGCCTGGCGGCCGAGCAGCTGGCGCAGCAGCGCGAGCGGCTGCTGCGTGCCGTACGCGTCCTGCGCCGGCAAGCTCATGTCGTCGAGCCAGAGTAGCAGGCGCTTGCCCGGCGGCGGCCCGAATGTGTCCTTGCCGCGCTTCTCCAGGACGCCCTGCGGTGCTGGTGCTCAGTCAGCACGGCTCATGTGCATATTGGTTGCGGCAACCGAATATGTCCTGGCCGCCGCATTGAGCATGCCACTTCCCAGTCAACAGGAGTGTGTACAATTGCAGGACATGCATGTCCATGCTCGTGTGTGCAGCACAGTCTACTGCACAGAGTAAAGCATGCGCCAGATCCCAAAGCAATAGTGTTTGGGCAGACCCAAGCTTTCCCACTCAATTTGCTTTCCAAGGTACGAATCAAACACACAGCAGGCAGCGAGCGCGGCGCGCCTCCAGGGCGCGCTGCAGGTGCAGGGAGGACGTCTGGCTCGAGAAGTTGAGGCCCAGCGACATGTCCGCCGCGGGGTCGCGCTCGGCCAGGAAGCGCTGCACGCAGGCGGTCTTGCCGGCGCCCGAATCGCTGATGAGCAGGCACGCGCGGCCGCCGGCGGCCGCGGTGCGCAGCATCCAGGTCGTGCGCACAAAGTCAGCCGTTGGCACGAGCACGCTTGCGAAGCGGCCGTCGGCCGGCGGCCGGTAGGGCTGCACCAGCGTCGCCCACGCCTGCAGGAGCATCGTGTTGACGTGGACGCACCATACACTGCAGCACTGGGAGCGGCAGCGGCTGCAGATCACATTTGCAAAGTTCGCATGCAGGGGCTGCAAGTGGGCACTGCATGCATGTGCTCAAGCGTGCGCGGGTGGGCGCACGCTGCTGCTTGTCAGCATGCCACGCGCACAACACGCGCGCGCTCAAAGCGACATGCCACGGTCGCGAAAGGGACAGGGCGCGCCTTCCACGCGCCGGCCTCCTCGTCAACGAACACGTCAAACAGGCTCTGCTCGGGCAGCATGCTGAGCGGGGCGGCGTCGCCGCCGGCCTGGCCCCTGCCCGCGCGCTGCCGCAGGAAGGCGTCCAGGCGGTCGCGGTGCGGGTCGTCCGCCGTCTGCACCAGCGCCGCGCCAATGCTCCACACGCAGCACTGCAGGTAGTGCGCCTCCAGGACCTGCGCTGGAGGCTTGGGCAGCGTGTGAGTTTCAAACCGATACATGTCAAGTTTGCATGGCAGAGCCGTCACGCTGCTGGCCAGGCGCGCGTGCCGGCAAGGTGTCTTAATTGTGGCAGCAGTAAGAAGAAACCTGATGGTATGTCAAGCGCTTATCTAGGTGCACGCTGTCCGTGATCATAGCAGGCTCCCGGGCCACCCACGCGCTGGTCAGGCACGCCGCGCCCGCGGGCGGCGGCGGGCCGCGCCTGCGGGTCCCGCACGCGGCCGCTGTCGCGCAGCGCCAGCGCCAGCAGCTCGCACAGCTGCTGCACCATGTTGAGGTCGGTGGCCGGCAGCGCCTGCTTGAGCCGCGCGCGCGCCTCCGTCTCGCTGCCGGCGCCCAGCACGAAGGCAATGGCTGGCGCAGCATACTTCTCGTACAGCTCTGCAAGAAGCATGCGCTCCGCGGCATCGCTCCTGTGCGCTCGCGCATGCGGCGCTTGCTGCGCACACGCGCAGGCAAGCTCTGCTGCTCGGCAGGGCGCCCGCAGGTCAGCAAGGTATGGAAAGCGTTGCAGCGCACCGCGCGGCGAGCCACGTGAGGTACGCCGGCTTGCACCCCAGGTTGCGCGCGTCAACGTACACCATGCCGCACCGGCTGATGGTGGCGGGGCTCGCGTACTGGAGGTCCGCCACCTGCCCCAGTGCTCAGTCGGCCTTGAATGGTAAACTCGGGAAAAGAGAAAGTAATCACACCTCCTTCCTTTGCATCGCTTCAAACCGCGTGATGGCAGGCCTGCAGTGGAGGACTCCGCCGGCCCTGCAGGCTTGAAAAGCAAGCGCTGCGGAGCGCCCGCCGCACCTCGAACAGCAGGCGGCAGTGCGCCAGGAGCCGGATGCGCTCGCCGTTGGGCAGCGTGAGCAGGCGGTTGTCGTCCATGACGCTGTTCAGGTTCTCCACCCACACCGCGTCCACGTCGCCGTCGAACACCAGGTAGCGTGCGTCCTCCTGCAGCCCGGCAGCAACTAAACAAACCCCACTATACGAGCTCTGTAAGTGCGGAGATGCTCCAAACAGCGCCACAAATCTTTTATGGCAGCACATGCAAGTGACTGCAAAGGGGAGGGTCAGGCCACATGCCTTGTTGGAGGCAAGCGGCTTGTTGAGCTCGCGGAAGATGCAGGGCAGGAGGCCGTCTGTCCAGTCACGGGTCTCGGCGTCCAGCACACCATGGAGCTCCGGCACGCTCACTGCCTGCCGCCAGCAGTGCCCAACATAGCACGTGAGCACTTGATGACGCAGTAGCCACAAGCGCATAACATATGCAGCAAAAGAACCTGAGTTTCTCAGACGGTGGACGATCTTGCTGTTTTGTCATTGCATGCCAGGTGGACAGCAGGCATGCACTGCAGACCATGCCTTGGGATCCAGTATGGAGAGGTGGGTGCGGTGGCCCATGCGCGACTGCGCGTGCGCGAGCGTTTTGAGGATGACGCTCTTGCCGCCGCCGGTCTGCCCAATCAGCATGACTGCATGCCGCATCTGCAGCACCTGCACCCGTCATCAGCTGCGTGAGGGGCTGCATGGCAGACAGCGCGAGATGAGAGGCTGGACGGCGGCTGGACAGCATCACCACCCGTCAGTGCCTTCCTGTCCTCTGACGGCGCAGGTGTGCGGGTGCAGGAGCGCGCGCAGGCCGCCGGCCGGCGCGTCGACCAGCTGCAGCAGCAGCTTGCCGTCGCACGGGAGGAGGCGGAAGGCCCCGCGCGCGCGGCAAGCAGCGCTAAGGCAGCTTGCCGACGCGAGGGAGGAGCTGCACGTCGCGCGATATCAGCTGAGGGGCAGCTCGCCGACGCGCGGGAGTAGGCGCGCGCCGCGCACGAGCAGCTACAGCAGGAGCTCACAGACGCGCGCAAGCAGGCGCGCCGGCCGCGGGCCAGCGCAGGCCGCGGCCGGCGCGCCTGCTCCCGCGCGTCGGCAAGCTGCTGCTGCAGCTGCTCACCGCGCCGGCCCGTGGCCCGCACCTGCTCCCGCGCGTCATCGCGCTGACCCTCAGCTGATCGCGCGCAACGCGCAGCTCCTCCCCCGCGTCGGCAAGCTGCAGCTCGAGCTGCTCGCCGCGTCGGCTCACGGCCTGCGCCTGCTCTCGCGCGCCGGCGAGCTGCCGCTGCAGCCGCTCGCCGCGCCGGCCCGCGGCCCGCGCCTGCTCCCGCGCGTCACCGCGCTGACCCTCAGCTGATCGCGCGCAACGCGCAGCTCCTCCCCCGCGTCGGCGAGCTGCTTCTCGAGCTGCTCGCCGCGCCGGCCCGCGCCCTGCGCCTGCTCCCGCGCGCCGGCGAGCTGCCGCTGCGGCCGCTCGCCGCGCTGGCCCGCGGCGCGCGTCCGCTCTCGCGCGGATTCGGCGCACTGCTGCCGCCGCAGCTGCTCGCGCGCGGCCGCACACGAGCGCCATGACATAGGGTTAGGGTGTGATTTAGCTATCCTATATCTACCCTATAACTACCCTGCACATACCCTATACCAACCCTACCCCAGCCAAAGCAGGCGCGCGCCTCGTGCAGCTGCACCACCTTGTCCACCTGGCCCTCCAGCACCTGCAGCCCGCGCGCGGCCAGCTCCGCCTCGGCCGCGTCGCTCAGCGCGTCGTAGCGCAGGCGCGGGCAGTCCATGCCTGCCGGCGCTCCCCGCTTGTCAGCGTCCGAAGCGCGCGCTCAGGGGGGCGCATGGCGGATGGAGCCGGCGGCGGTGCGGCTGCGGAGCACAGGCCGCGCATGCCCTGCCCTGCATGTGATGCTGGCATGCAGGGAAGTGGATGAAGGTGGCGGCACTTGCTTGTTCCCAGGAGGATGTGGGGAGGGAAGGGGCCGCACCCGGGAAGAGGTCGTGCACGAGGCCCAGGAACAGCGGCGCGTCGTCGAACACGCACTTGGGCAGGTTCATGTCGCGCAGCGCGCGCATGAGCACGCGCGCCTCGGGCGCGGCCGGCGACGCGCGCTTGAGCGCGCCGGCCATGACCAGCACCGACTTGAGCGCGCGCAGGCCGAAGTCGTAGTGGAACGCGCGGGACAGCTGCTCGCGCGCCAGCCTGTACAGCACGGTCATCTTCTTGGCGAGCGCCTGCGCCCATGCGGCCTGCGCGCCCTCACACTAGGCCCTCAGCACAGACCCTCATGCAGGCCCTGAGCAGCTGGAGCTCGAAATGAGAGAGGTCTGCACGGTGCAGGGTCTGTGCGCTGGCACGGACACCGGGGCTGCGCATGCCTTTGTGTCACAGGCCCATGGTGCGGTGTAGGGCTGGTGCGGGCCTAGCGCGGGGGGCCCTATATACTATACCTTGGCGGTGTCAAAACCCTCGGAGAGGAGCATGATCTCGCAGATCTGCTCCTGGTCCGGCGCGACCATGGTGACCGGCCGGAACAGCGCCTTGAGGTTGTCCGGCAGCTCCGTGCGGCCCGCGTAGCCCGGGTTCATGGTGACGAACAGCCCCACACGCGGCTCCAGTCGGACCTCGCGGCCTGCGCGCGCGCGCCGGCAGCCGCATCGCCGCGCGGCACGCGCGCGCGCGGCGCCACCCAGGAGACGAGCGGGGCGGGGCACGCTGTGCAACTGTCTGTCCGGCACGCAGGCGCTGCAGGCCAGACCCAAGGCGCGGCTGCACACCAAGGAGGAAGGCAGGGACTTGGCATGTACGCGCTCATATGCCAATTGCCATTGGCACTTGCATGCGCATGACCGCTATGAAGGAGCTGCGCTGCAAGGAGCGGCGCCCGCACCCTCGAAGAGGAAGCGCGGGGCCCCAGCCTTGAGCGCGTCCTGGATCGTCTGGATCTGGCTCGACACCACGCTGAGCACCTCCGCGTCGATGCGGCTGCGGAGCGCCCCGCACCGCGTCGTTCACCACACTGACGCCTGGTCTGCCAGATCCTACAGGCAGTGCAGCGCAATGCAGCACGGCAGCGGGGCCGGAGCGGACTTGAACTCGTCGAAGCAGCCCCATGCGCCGCACTGGACCAGGCCGCTGAAGATGGAGCCCATGGCCTTGTAGTCCAGGCCCTCGCCTGCGCGGCGCGAGAGTTGCCCACCGCTTGAGTGGCTTCTGATATACGTGAGGCCGCCATGGCTGACAGTGCATGCTGCAGAGCGAACAGAAGGCTGCGGGGGGGTGCAGGGCGCGCCGCAGTTGAAGACGACGCACTGCGTCGCGAGCGACTTGGCCAGGTCCTTCACGGTCTCCGTCTTCCCTGCGCGTGGCCACACAGATGGCGCTCCTCGCCGACCGCCGTCACGCGGCAGCGCACCCAAGGAGCTGATACGGTGGTCCCCAGCTTGTTCTCCCCAACTTACTCTGCTGACACACGCACCAGCTGCGCCCCGCAGTCTGGCCACCCATACATGTCCAGCTCCTCAGCTGTCAGGAGAGGCAGGCGCGCACCGGTCCCGGCGGGTCCCGAGGGCGCGCCGCCAAGATTAAAAGCTAGCGCGGTCGTCAGCGTGCAGTAGCAGCGGTCGGTCAGGGCGGTGATGACCAGGCGCCCGTTCAGACCCATGTACTCGTACCCGTACTTGAACACGCCTGCACATGGATGGTCATATGGTGGAAGGCGTGCAGTTTGGGTAATCATGGTGTGGTCATGCCTGTGTTCATGATCTGTTCATGCCATGCAAGCTGGCCTGGTTTGACTGCATCAGCCTCTTCAGCGCAGGGTCACAATTCTGTGCAATTATGGGTTACATTGGTGGACACTGCACAGCGGTGTGTGAAAGGGCCAGGCACCGTTGCACTGCCGGACGACCACGCCATCGACCGCGCGGTCCCAGTAGAAGCGCAGCTGCGACTCCCAGGCAAAGTCGGCCGCGTCGCGCACGCCGTCGTGCTGGAAGCCCTCCACCAGGTCGCGCGCGTGCACGTCGGTGATGATCAGCGTGTTTACCTGTGCGCAGCCCCTCTTCAATCCTGTGTTTGGTCAATGTTCGATTAAGGCATGAGGTACTGCTGATGCAATGCAACCAGCAACAGAAAGCGTGCAGACTGTCTCCTAGTAATCAATGGCGAGACCCCGCGTTTCCATAGCATTGCATGCAGGGTCTGCTCACTGACATGCAGGCTGCTCTTGGCGACAAAAGTACTCAGGTCCCGTGACACCAGGGTTGCCACCTTGCGCCGGGCATCCTCCTCCAGCGGCGAGCGCACAAGAGCCGTCAGCGCGGCCAGCTGCGAGGTCAGCTTTGCGCCGCTCTCCTGCAGGGGCAGCATCGCAATTGGTTGCTGCGGTAGCACGGTAGACCACATTGGCTGCTGTGCTTGCTGCGGGCCCAGCGAGCAGGCTTGAAGCCTGAGCCTCTCCGGACCTTGAGCGCGGCGCTGTCGCCCGCGCCCATGCGCCGGAACGCGTCCTCAGTCTCCCATGTCCACCAGATGGCCGCGCCGGCCAGGCCGACCATGCCCAGGCTGGCCAGCAGCCAGGCCGCGCGCGGCCGCGACGGGTAGTCGTGCACGCCCTGTTTGGCCACCGCGCGCAGCGTGTGGCCCATCTCGCGCTCCACGCCCAGCATCCAGGCCTCCACCGGGCCCGCCACCGCCACCGGCGTGCGGAAGCTGAGGGCCTCGCCCTGCATGCGCCCTGCCTTTCGACCAGCAATAGTGCATGAATCTGCAGTGGCCTGAGTGTGGCCTGAGTGTGGCCCCTGGGTGCTTCCATAGATGCTCACTGTCCTCGTGCAGATACTACCAACCGATAAGGCAGCGGGGGCACAGGCCGCACCTCGGATGAGGACATGCCAGTCACGGCCTTGCAGCCGTGGTCAAACACGAGCGCGGCCGCATTGTCGAACAGCTTGAGCATGTGCTCCTGGAGCGCGGACGGGTCCGTGGTGCCCAGCACGCTCAGCAGCTCGTCGTCGGACATGAAGTAGAACCTGCGGGCGGTCCGGCCTGGTACCAGCATTATCGCTTGCCAAGCTCGTCAGGCGTTTTTCTTTTCATAGGACAGACAGAGGGTCACCGCGTGAAGGCGCTGCGCTTGAGCTCAATGTACTCCGAGAGCCCCTTCTGGCAGGCCTCCAGGTCCTCGCTCAGGCCGAGCAGCTGCGCCAGGCGGCCCTCGGCGCCGCACGCCTCCAGCACGAGCGGGTTGCGCGCGGTCTCGGCCATCACGCGCTTCCAGGCCGCGTCTATGCCGTTGAAGCGCTTGGCCTCCTGCACGGCAGCCGTCTGCCTTGCCATGATGTGACAAGTGAATATCATGCGGAAGTTCACTTGATCTGCAGGCCGAAGCGATGTTGCCATGCTGTCATGGCGTGGTGATGCAGAAATGGCGCAAGACTGAGGTAGCCTGAAAGCAGCGCTGCTGCAGCCATGCTAGGGGAGCTGAGCATGGCGCACACCACAGGGAGGCGCGCGACCCTCAACATGCATGCAGTGGCAGGTGATGTGCAGCATGCCTACCTGAGCCAGCTGCTGGCGCAGGTCGTCGCTGCAGGAGAAGATGGCCTCTAGGTACATCCAGCGCCTCTGGACGCCTAGCCACGCGGCCAGCGTCTCGCTGACCCTCCCCAGTCTGAGCTCCCACGCGCGCACCTGCCATCACACACCGAGCCAGATTTGCTGTGAGCAACATAGTGTCTTTCACTGAGGACCTGGTGCAAGAAAGTCATGGGAGTGATGGCAAAGAAGCGGATGATCACATGAACAGCAAAAATTGCGTGTCAATGTGTGATTCCTTCTGACACTGGGTGACATATGGGGCCTGTACCTCATCTGCAAAGGGCTGCACAAACCGCGAGGTCAGCATGGACTGCAGGTTAAGCCCCACGTCCTCAAGCAGAGTGGTGATCTCGTCAGTGCCTGCGGTGCCAGGCTCGTGTCACAAGACTGTCCGAGCGCCACAGCAAACAGTCGTTGCAACACGTGCTGCTATGCTGGGACAAACGTCCTGCTTGCAAACAGCAATGTTGACCGTGCTACTGTCCTCATGTTGACATAACCTGTGCTCACCCTTGAGGAGCCAGCCGCGCTCATCTGCGCCACCACGCGTGTAGCGGTGTAGTGTGAAACGCTGGCCGCGCCAGCCCTCTGCAATCTTGCGCAGCTCCGCCTCGATCGTCAGCTCCTTGAGCGCTGCGCCGCACAGCTGCGCCACGATGTCTGCGTGCTGCTCCAGGTGCATGCCCAGCAGATCCCCCAGCGTCAGGCGCGCTTGGTCCATGTCCACTTGCGCGCCTGCGATCGTGGCTGTGCCAAGTCACTGCAGGCGTGCATGCAAGATATGCATGCATGCAAGCAAGAGATGCGTGGCCAGCAATACAGCGATACAGCATTAGCTGGGCGCTGCCTGTGGCCTTCATCAGCTGCTCCCAGTGCCGCGGCTGCAGCGCGTCGTGCCGCACACTTCGCAGCAGAGGCAGCACCGCCGCAAATGCAGCGGTCGCTGCCTCTACCGCATCCAAAACGGGGAGGCCCCGCAGGCTGTGCAACGCGTGCAGCTTCTTGGCAGTGTCCGCCGCCGCGGCCTCCAGGCGCATGAGGTCTGTCTCTGCCCATAAGCCCGCTGAGAACGTGCGTAATGCGTCCATATGAGCGGCGTAGATGTCATACATGCTTGCCTGGCTCGTGAGCTCAGCCTGTGCCTGCAAGAGCGAAGCAAGGCGTCGTCCCTGGCTTGCTACAACTCAGCAGCGTTCTTGTCACGTACATAACTGGTGTATCTTTCCAGACCTTGCTGAGCTCAGGGAACAAGGTCTGCTCCAGGTCGAACAGGCTCTCTGCCAGCACCAGCTGCTCGCGCTCCTTCGCCATCTCAGCGGCCAGCCCTTGAAAGCGGCGCAGGGCATCCAGACCTGCTGGCAGATCGTGTGCGAGGGTGCCAGGCCCCTCGCACGCGAGACGCGCGAAGAAGGCAGCTGTGGCTGCCTGGAAGGTCGCGACCTGAGCGCGGAAAGCGGGCCTAGCACCACCCATGGACAGCTGCCAGCAAGCAGCAGTGGCCATCATCAGCAGCACACGCACCTGCTCTCTGGTCGCTTTCGCAAATGCGACCTTTGTCGTGTGCAGGCCGGCATCAGTCAGCTCTGCCAGCTCCTCTAGCTCATGCCAGCGGCCCTGCAGCATCCCTGACGCGGCATGCTCTGCCTCCAGGTCACCAGCATCCAGGCCTGCTGCTTTGGCATATAGCACGCGCGTCCTGCACGCCGCAACGAAGAGCCTCACCTGTGATAGAGCGAGCCAACCAGGAACCAGCATGTGCATGCACGCGCCTCATACACAGTGCTGGCTGGTCGCCCGGACGCACCTGAAACGTTCCTCCAGCTCAGTGTACTGCAGCTCGCGAGCCATGCCTCCCGAGCGAACAGACGCGACCATTCCCAGCAAGTCCTTCAGCTCGTCAAGAGACTCTGGCGCGCGTCGGAGGCCCTTCTCAAGCCGCGATATGCTTGCCAGTATGGTCTGCGCAGCAGCACGTGTAGTAGTGAAGCTGATGTAAGACCGACAGTCACAGCACAATATGCTCATAAACAGTCGCGCCTGCAGCTGCTGGCAGTCTCCCTTTTGCATGGCGGAGCTCACAGCCGCCACCCATGCGAGTGCCTCCTTATGTACAGCGGCGGCCAGGGGCGCCACGCACACGCGCACATACCCCATGTCGAAGTCTGGCTGCTTGAGTACCTCCGCCGCAGTGCGACTGTAGCGCGCCATGCGCGCCTCCCAGGCAGCATGCGTGGGGCCCTTTGCCTGTGCGCCACAGAGCAGGCTCACAGGCAGCCATGCAAGCGCACTGCTAATCAGCTCTATATGAGAGTCCGGCACGCATTTTACTCACCCTAGCCAGCAAAGCTACACTCACCTATCAGAATTTAGCGCCTGAATGTCTGAGCATGAGGTATGCGGCGTTAGTTTACCAGCAGACGAACCAGACACGACAACTACCACAACCACACATGTTGGCTGGGACAGAGGTACCAAAGGAGATGCCAAGCGCACCTTGAACTTGTCCAACACAGTGCCCTTGTCAAGCTTCCACAGCGGCTGGTGCACCTTCCAGCCATCTATGACGCGCGACAGCCCTGCCACAGACTTCTGGATGCCATGCGTTACGGCCAGCATGGCGCGCACAATGTGCGGGTTCTGCGCGACGTCATCATAGAAGGAGTGCACAAAGGGCTCGTCATCCTCTGTGGGCCCTGCAAGAGAGCACGATGGACCTTGGCTGCCCGTCTTTCTAAATGCCCAGCCTTGCTTAAGTGCAACAGGCAACAACCTGAGAAAAGTGGTTCCGACTACAAAGGTCGCAGGGGCACATGAATCCATTTCCTTTGGACAGAACAAGACAGTAGCACGCACAACTTTTCTGCAGTACTATGCTGGCAATTGTTACTTAGCCTGCAGTATAAAGTTGACGTAGGGCAAGCAAGCACAGTGGCAAGCCTGGCAGATCCGGGCTCTCAATGCATGTGCCATCCATCCAGCGCCTGAAGTACTTTGCGCTCTCCACCAGGCTGCGGGCGGTGCGCGCCAACGCCTTCTTGATCTCATTCGCGCTCGGGTGCACCACCACCTCGGGCACGCTGAGGTGCAGCGACACCTGCACGGTCAGCGATCCCAGTAATGTCAAAGCAGCTGCCGTCATTCAGGTCCCATGCCATGGGTGTGTGCACTTGCATAGCGGGCTTGAACACCTCCGCAGCGAGGCAGGTGCTGGCTCACATGGAGCAGGATAGATGAGCTGCTAGCGGAGTAGCATTTGACAGGCATGTCCCAAAGTGAAATATCATCTTTCAGCTAATGACATATTAATTCAGGAGATCGCATGCAGACCTTGCCGCACCTTGAACAAGGCAGGCTGCGCTGCGTGCGGTGGCGTGTTCTGGTCGGCAGGTGCGCCGGCGTGCGCGCTCATATGCTTCACAAGCGTCAGCAGGGCGTTGAGCGCGAGCGCGTTGACAGCGCGGAAGATCGTGCGCTCCCAGTGCGCATAGTATGGTACCAGCAGCGGCGCCTTGCCCGTGTTGGTGCCGATCACGGCCTCCTCGATCTTCTGCAGCAGGGGCGTGACCATGTGGTACCGTTTCACAAGCTCCTCCACCACCTGCATGACATACGTGAAAGTTAGCGCTTGTGGTGTGCCAGGAGTACTGGGTGATGTGCACTTGTACCTGACAGAGGAAAATTTAGGTAGGCGATCATGCAGCATGTGCATGCAACTGCAGATACTTTCGGAGTGAGGCTAAGGACCTGCAATATTATGTTGTGTTCGCCAGAGGCATAAAGTGCAAGACAGGACACCACAGCCGCCCTGGGCGAGTGCATGCGGCAACTGGGCTGCTCTGCAGGGCGGCACGGGCGGCAGCACGCCTTCACACGGTGGGCCTCTATGTGCTCCTGCAGCTCCTGCAGGTCTGCGGCTGGCCCGGCAGGCGGCGCCGCGCACGCCCGTGCATGCGCTATGGCGCCCACGGCGTGCTCCACCAGCGCGGCGTTCTTCTGGACCTGCTGCACCAACACCTCAAACTCGCCGACGGCCTGCGCACGCGCCACCGGCCGGCGTCAGCTCCTACGCGACAGCAGCACCCAGCCGCACATCCTTCAGCTCAGCTGGTGGAGAGAGGAGATCAGTTTTTCAGTGGGTGCCAGGTTGGCGCCGCTGCAATGGCTGTTCAAGAGACTCGCTGATGGAAGACTACTCTAAGGATCATGTGGTCATGGTGCATGCGGTGCCGGCCGACGGCGCAAACGGGAGGGGATGATGCAACCTTGTTGATGGTGGCCACAAAGTCGAGGATGCCGAGGGAGTGCCAGTTCTGGATAGTCACAGCGGGGTCGAGGGTCGCCCGCAGCGCCGCCATGCGCGTGGCCAGCAGCCCGCGCTCCACTGCACTCAGCCTCCCTGTCACCTGGACAAAGAAAGCTTTCTAAGTCCTGTCATCCCTAGTATGTTACATGCCTGTGTCACATACCTCATGCTGAGCATCAAGCATGGGATGTTGTTGAGGACAGCGCAAGTAGTCCTGGGAGCAGTGCAAGCACAGTATGCAGTGCGCGCCTTTGTCTTAGGCCCCGTGCAGCAGCACTATCATCACCCATCGCGTGAGTGCATGCATTGCAACAGCAACGCGCGCAAGAGGCGCCGCACCCTTGCTGCTCTGAAACTCTGTCCACTAAAGACTTTATGCAGCAAGAGCGCGCCTTGTAGTAGGCGGCCAGCATGGCAGCCAGGCCCTCGGCGGCGGCGCGGAGCCGGCCGGCCTGCAGCGCGGCGTGCAGCGTGACATCCGGCACCGCAAAGCCCAGCCGGTCCAGGTAGCGCGCCTCGCGCACCGCCTCCACCACCGCCTGGCCCAGGTTGACGACCAGCCTGCCGGGCGCAGTTTTAGGGTAGGGGATCAGCGGCCAGCCCATGCAATGGCAAGCCCAGGTGTTTGGGTGTGAAGCAGGGCTATGCTTGCTGGCCCAGGCTGGCAGGAAGCCCGTTGCCATCCAATCAACAGTATAAGTACTGTCGCTGCATGGGCGGTGGAGCTGCGGCTACTCGCACACTTCAGCAGCTACATAATAGGATTGCTTCAACGAGGACCGCTGGTAGTGTCCCTACATGGTTGGTAGTCATGCAGCAACACTACCAGCGGACCTCGTTGTAGCAATTGTACTAAGTAGCTGCTGAACTTGTGCGTGTATCCGCATCTCAAGTGCACCCAGGAGCGTGACAGGACAAGCAGACCTCAGGGGCTGCATGGATGGGGCGTGAAGACAGGTACATGATAAGTGCTTCCATGCCCATGCTGTAGGCAGAGGCGCACTTCTTTGTCACAGGGTCCTCGCGCAGCAGCGGCTGTTTGAGATGAGCAGCAATGGTTGCCTCGACCGGCTCCAGCCATGCAGTGTAGTGCTTCTTCTCAAAGGCCATCAGCAGGCACGCGAGCGCCTTGTAATTGGCGCCAACCTGGCAGTTGGGCAACACTGTTTGACAGACCAGGCAGCGACATAGTGACAGTCACGCAGCACACCCCTGAGATGATAGGCAAGGGAGCGGCAGTCTTCACAAGCGGTTGGGAGTGCGTGCCTGGCGACCTGAGGACTCTTGGAGGAGGGTGGGCTCCATGCCGCTGAGCAGGACGTGCGTGCGCTTGCAGCGCGCAAACAGGGAGCGGCTCCACCTGATGGCGCCAGCTACAGGCGCCTGGTTGCGCGCCACGGGCGGCTTGTCCTGCCCATGACAGGCTCAAGCTGGCTTGCATGCTAACGTCTGAGTATGTCAATCAAAGTGAAAGCAATCTGCTGAAGAACAAGGAACATATGCATTGTTCGCTGGTGCAGCAAGTGCACCTTGTGCAGGTTGAAGACGGCGGTAATGGCATCAATCTCGCGGCCAAACTGCTGGAGGATGTCCAGAGACTTGCTGGCGATCTGCTGCTGGATCATGCCGCGCGTGCGCAAGTGCTTGAAGCTGCCCAGCAGCTCCAGCGCTGCCTCGGCGCTGCGCAGCTCCCTGACGAGCACCCCAACGTCAGCTCTGGCAACGCATGGTGTGCAGCGCATGGCACAACTCGATGCAAGTCTGCGCCGCCTCAGCGTGCGAATATCGCACCACTTTGAAAGCCAAAAAGCTGTGCACTCTTCATCGGCACTCCATATCACGAGCACGGCCGCGATGACTGCCAGACAGTGTGAGTGCTGCAGCGCAGGACACACGGCCGGCGCGAGCGGCCCAGCGCGCCTGAAGCAGGTGTTGATGAGGTCGCGCGTGGCGAGCTTGACCTCTTCGCTCGCGCTGTTGAATCGCGCGCGCACGGCCGCCCAGCGGCCGGCGTGCGCGGGCTCCAGCGGGCTGAAGCCCAGGCCTTCCACCAGGGCCACCATGCCGTCCACGCGCGTGAGCACCGCATCGATGCACTGCCGCGCGCATGCCTCCCCCTTGCAGGCGTGCACCGGGTGTGAGAGCGGGTGTGACGCATGCACCTCTGCGCGTTTGCGCGAAGAGTGTCTGTGCATGCAGCAAGCATGCGGCAACAGGCAGGCACCTGTGCGCATCATGCACCGGGCAGAAGCGTCTGCTGGGTCCACACACATGCTGCAACATGCCAGGCAAAATGATTTGCAACACCGTTTAGTAAGCACCTGGCAACGCACTAGGAGCACGGTAAACCGTGTCATATTTTCTAGCATCAAAGAGTATGCGCTCTCCATGCGCGCGCGCCTGGGGGTCGCCGGTGACCGCCTTGAGCTGCGGCCCCATGAACTGGTAGAGCCCGGCGGTGGTCTCCACCATGCCGGCCAGGCACGCGCAGGCCTCCGCCATGTGCTGCGTGCGCTCGAACAGGCCGGCGCGGCTGAACTCCCAGCGCGCATCGCGCCCGGACGCCTCAATGCTCTCCCGCACCTGCGCTGGCACCCGCTGAGCCGCCGTGCATGGCTGGCAGCGTGCCAGATCCAGGTACCAGCCACTGCGCTGCTCTAGCCCCAACCTGTTGTGCTTGCTCCTGGTGTGACATGCACGCAGGGCATGCGGGGTGCCCGGCGCGCGCGTGCTGCGGGCCGGCGCGCGTTTGCGCCCCTGCTTCCCGCCCAGCACGCAGCAGGGTGCCCATTGCAATGCGGTCTGTGCAGGCAGGTTGCGCCGGTGTGGAGGCGGAGAGAATGAGGGCGGGCGCGCCTGCATGTAGGCAGCATACCAGCTGTCCAGCACGTCCTTGGCGGCGCGCAGCAGCGCGCCCGCCTCGTCCACGGGCAGCTTGAACAGGCCCTGCCCCGGCCCCGCTGCCGATCGGCCCGCAGTCTCCCACATGTGCGTGGGCCCGTCTCCAGCGACACAGCACAGCGCCAGCGCTCGAGCTCGCCATCAGCCTCCGCAACATGCGTGATGTGAGTCGCAGGGAGCAAGAGGCAGGGTGCGCGCCGCAATGTCGAGCGAGGCCACGACACGATCAGCCAGGCGGCAGGCGATGCGCTGCAGCAGCAGGCCCATGCGCGTGTCGTCCGAGTAGTGCCGCGAAATGACCCACACCTGCCGCCCGCGCCAGGCCCGTGCATGCCGTCCAGCCACAGCGCAGGCCTAGAAATTCACGTGTCCGCAAACACAATCAAGGACAGGCAGGACAGCCGCACAAAGGAAGCGCCTTTGTAGCAAGTGCCCTGCACACGACAAAGGAAAGCTTGACACTTTCTTCTGCCAACGCGGCCGCCTACTCTCGTCAGGAGCGAGATTGACTCTGGCGCATGGCATGCATCGTGCCGTTGTCCAGACACGCAACCAGCCTCGCTCTGCGTGCTCGGGCGCGCCAGGCGCAGGCCGCTGAGCAGCGGCGGGATGGCGTCCAGCATCGCGCGCAGCTCGCCGGCCTCCAGGATGCCCAGGTAGCGCTCCAGCGTGGCCAGGAACTTGAGATTGTCGCGCGCCTCGGTGGTCAGCTGCGCCCGGGGCGCCGCGCGCGCATGAGCCCGCCCACTGCCATGGCTGACAGAGGGGTGGAAGCGGGCCGGCAGTGCGCCGTGCAGCCTTGTCGCCGTGCACGCATGGGGTGAGCAACATGTTTTCGGGGTGCTGACTCCAGAGTGTTGTGGTATCACCAAAACACAAGGGAACGAATGCATTGCCGCATGTGCCCTTCAGCAGACGCTTCAGCACACGCAGCATGCTGGAACAAGATGGCCTGCGCAAGGACGCCAAAGCCAAAATAAAGCATAAACATATCCGCATGTGCCCTTCAGCGGACATTCAGCATGCTAGCGTGCAGGGACGCCAAAACAGAAATCAGCAAAAACACTGCAGCACCTCGGGTTCCCACGTGATTCCTCAACGCAGTACTGGTGAGGCCCAACCCAATTTGACTTCGGTGATCGGACGGGAACCGGTATGTTGTGGGTGGTATGACCGCAGCATACCAGAGCCTGCTTGTTGCAAATAATATCTAGGCATTTTAGCGTATCCATGTCGGCAAAGCACTGAGCAGGCGTGACTGAAGCAATGAGCGGGACTGGATGCCCCGCTCAATATAGGGTAGGGTAGGGTTAGGACCCTATGTCCAAGACCTTGGCTTTCACCAGGGCCATGCGCAGCACGGACGTGCATGCGACATACACGCTCGCAGCACCTGAGGATGAAGCAAGCTTTCCCGCAGCCCCGCACGTCTGGCACAGGAGCGATGCCGCCGCCTCCATCAGCCTCACCCGCGCTGCCCGACAGTGCCCCCACGCAGCCGCCCGGCTAGGGCCAAAACCCCTAGCCACCCCTGCCCAGAGCGTCGCCCGGCGGGCAGCGCGCCTTGTGCAGGTCGGCGAGCAGCGTCTGGAAGGCGGGCAGGAGTGCGCGGTCGGCGGAGCCGGCCTCCACGGCGGCCAGCACGCGGCGCGCGGGCGCCTGGCTCAGCTGCTCGTGCAGGCTGCCCAGGAGCGCATTGCGCGCGCGCCAGAACTCCACCTCCGCCATGGGGCCTGCTTCAAACCCTAGGTTCAGGTCACAGGTTGCATATGTAGCCCGTCAGCCAACTGATCATGCAGTGACCTCGCCTGATACATACACCCTTTATATGCATGGTCTCCGCCATGCAAAACCTCCAGCTCTGTATCATCCTGCAACTCCGTCAACCTGCAATGCGGCAACCGCCCAGAGCAGGCGGCATGTTTGTCAGAGCTCTTCACCTTGACTGGCTCTGTCGAGCAGCAGCGCACCTGTGCGGATGCAGCTCACAGGTGCTGAGTGACTTGCCGCTCTGCATGGTCCTTGTGCGTGGTGCACAAGTTCCTGTGCTACAGAGTCACCCAGGCATGCCCTAGCTTTCGTGAGGCTGATGCGCAGTCGGCAGGCGCGCCTGTGCCGGTTATCCGGGCGCCCTGCTCGCGCTGCAGCACCTGCGCCAGCTGCGCGGCCCAGTCCGCGACAGCGCCCTCCAGCGCCGCCATGGTGTCCTCGTCGCGGCCGGCCGCCGCCAGCTCCGCGTCAGACAGCAGCGGCACCCGCAGCCGCAGCTCGCCTGCAAGGCATGCGGCATGGTGCCGCGCATGGTGAGCAGCACCGCACTGGACAACATGCGCAGTGCGCGCTGGCCCTGCTTAAGCGCAACCCCGGCCAGGGCACCCGGACACTGTGACTAAGCAGCACTCGAACATGTGGTGTTTACGGTGCATTTCCCCCCCGGTTGTGTCTGGCATGTTGTGACAGCTGAAAGACACACACATCTGACACCTTATTGAGACACCTCTCGGCTGTCTCGGCAGCAAGCATGCCTTTTGCTGGCGGCAGAGGAGGGCGCGCTGGAAGCCAGCAAGCCTGCTGAGTGCGCACCCTCGACCTCCGCGCGCGTGTGCGCAAGCAGGCTGGTGAAGCGCTGCGCATGCCGGAGCAGCTCCGACGCGCCCCGCCCGCCGCCCGGCGCGAGCTCGGCCGCGCCGGGCGCGCCCGCGGGCTGCGCCGCCAGGCAGGGCAGGAAGGCGCCCGCCAGCACCTGCAACGGAGTGACGTGCATGAGCACCATTACGGGTCGCGGAGGAACCTTCATGTGACAGTAGCCGCCGAGCCTGCCACTCTCCAGGCTGCGCCGTTCGACAGGACGTGCGCGCTGCAGCGCCCTTCGCAGGGAGCGCTGTCTGCATGAGGTGAGGAGCCTGCCGATCAAGCCATGCCGCCCGCTGCAGCTGGCAGCGCGCCGTACGTCGCAGGCAGACGCGCGGCCTGCGCGCATGGTGGGCGCCGGGCGGGGCGCGCCTGCTCCAGCGAGCCCAGGGTGGGCCCCTGGGGCAGCAGGCCGCAGTCCACACCAGCCGCCAGCTCGGCCGGCGCCGGCGGCCCCGCCGCGCCCTCCGCCGCGCGTATGAAGTAGAACGTCGGGCAGCCTGCATGCTGGGCCGGCAGGCCGCCGATGCACGCGCGCACGTTTGCGACCGGCGGCGGCCGCAGCTGCGGCCGGGGCTCTGGAGCCGCCTCGCCTGCCGCGTTGCCCGCTCCATTGTTTGGCGCGGCTGCGGCTCGGGCGGGGTCCGGCGCTGGCTCGGGGCTCGCGCCAGCCTGATCCGCCGAGCCGGCCCTGGGCGGTGTGTGTGAGCCTGTTTCAGGAGGGCCGCCGGGCTGGGCGGCGCGGAGACGCCTGGGAGCAGTGCCCTGCTCGGCCGCCCGGCGCCCTGCCCGACCGCCAGCGGCCAGCGCGCCACTGGCCTGCACAGTGTCCACAACACACCAGTGCGGTGAAGGACAGTGTGGGGCATGCGCACGCGTGTTGGCAGAGCTGAGCTTTGAATCTGAGCGGAGAACTAGCAGGAGGGTTTCACGCAGCGGACCTTGACGCGTCAAACACAAGGAGCGCTCCAGCCTCTGCAACGCGCACGCGAGTGAGCGTCGATTGCAAGTGCTGCTCGTGCAACTAGGAGCGGCAAAAGTAGCAGAAACTGCTGCGCCAGGCTGAAACCGGCTCACCCCCACTCAAGAAGCTCTGGATTGCTTCACGCGTGCCAGGTGCGCAGACATCGAAGTCCGCCCTGCGCACGCAGAGGCCACTGCAGGCCCGGTTCCTTATCCACTCGCCCGGCGCGCCCATCGGACGCGCTACCTGGCTCGGGACTTCACATTGGGCGGCCATGTAACTGCTTCACAGGAGGAAGTCTGAGGGTCTTATATGCGGAGGCAGCTTATGCGCTTTTTTCCAAGCCTGCTTTCAGAGAGCTTGCTGGCGTCTTGTTGCGTGCGCGTTCACATCTTTAACATCTGCAATGGCTGACGCTGCAAAACGGGCGGGCGATGCGTTCCTTGACGACGACTTTGATGCCGCAGAGGAGTTGTTCACGGAGGTGGGTGGGTGTGCTGAGTGCCAGCGCTGTGACCAGCTGCCTGCATAAATACCTGAGTGTGTTGTGAGGCACTTGTGGTTTGGCGTGATGGCAAGCACGTTCTATGATGTGCGCTTGTCTTAGTTTATCAACTTAAGTGCCTTGTTCTGTTCAAGACTGTATGGACTGCACCTGTGCGGACAGTCGTGCGGGCCGGTGCAGGCAATCGCAAACGACCCGGGCAATGCCGAGCTGTATGCAGCCCGGGCACAGACGCGCCTCAAGCTGGAGAACTACCTGGACGCGATAGAGGACGCGAGCAAGGCGCTGGACCTGAACCCCAGGCTCGCCAAGGCGCACCAGCGCAAGGGGTGCGCCGCCGCGCACCGCTTCACTGCACGTTCCCGCCTCGGCCGCCTCGGCCGTCTCAGAACGCACTGCAGTGCAAAATGTGCGGCAGCAGCCACCCCGACGTACTGTTTCCAGCGTTGGTGTGGAGTGTGCAGCCGCGCGGCAACAGAAGCATCTAGCACAACACAGGCCTGCGCCGCTGCCTCGGCACGGGAGGCTGGGGGCCGCAGCTGCGCGCGCGTGAAGCTCTCACACGCGCCTGGCCGCAGGGTCGCGTTCTTCAACCTGGAGGAGTACGAGAGCGCCAAGGCGGCCTTCGAGGCGGCGCACGCGCTGGAGGCGCGGCGCGAGACCGCGACCTGGATCCGCAAGTGCGACGCGGAGCTACACGGTGCGGCCCCGCAGCAGCCCTTCCTTCACGCCGCGTGTTTGCAGGAAGCGCTGGGCGCTCCGCCACTCTCTGAGCTCCCAGGCAAGGCTCCCTGCGTGACTGGCTTGCCGCCCACGCGCTCCTATCCCGCCCTACGGACATGCTGGCAATGAGCTGCCCTTCTTACTGGGTGAGTTGCAAACAGCCGGCACGCAGCCCCATCAAAGACAGGGCCAGCCAGCGGCCGCCCACCTGCCGAGTTGGGGCATGCGCCACCACAGGCCGCGGCGCCTCGGGGCAAAGCCTGCTTCATGGGAAGGCCGTGGCTCGCATGGGCGCGCGTCCGCACATGCGCCATCGCGGCAGCCCCTCTGTGCCCGCCGTCACGTGCGGCGCCGCGCGTGCGCAGACGAGGCCGGCGCCGCGCCGGGCGCCGCAGAGCCCGCCGCGCCGCCGCCGCCCGCCGCGTCCAGTTCGGCGCCGCAGCCGGAGGCGGAGCCGCCTGCGCAGGCTGACGACGCTGCCGCCGCAGATGCAGCAAAGCCGCTCGCGCCGGCCGCGCCCGAACAGCCCGCCGCCAAGTACCGCCACCAGTACTTCCAAACCGCAACGGCGCGCCGGCGACGCGCTTGCGCACACTCCAAAGTGCTGTGCGGTTGCCTTTGGTAAGACAGGTGCATCATCCGGCAAGGATATCGCCTCTGTGAGCCCGGCACGCCTGGGCGCTCTCTCCGCACTGTCGGTGCTTGCCTGGCAGCTGGGACAGCTTCGCGGGACTGTCCCATGCGAGCAAGCACCAGAGGGACATGCGCGCCTGCGATACCTTGCTCTTGTGCGGTGAGGCGCCTCACGGGGGCAGCGGGACGCCCCTTGACGGCGCTGGCCGCCCGCGCGCGCAGGTGATGGAGGTAGCGGTGCTGGCAAAGGGCCTGACGCCGGAGCGCGCGCGCATCGACATCCAGCCGCGCCGCCTGCACATCGCCCTGCTGTCGCCCGAGGGCGAGCCTGAGTACAGCCTGGACCTGGACCTGTATGGGGAGGTGCGCGCGCGCCGCTCCCGCAACGCCCTCAGTACAGCGCCGGGTCCGCTGCTGCCCTGGGCCAGGGGTCAGCGCAAGAGCTGCATGGCAAGGAGTGCACTTGCAGCTGTGCTGGGTGTGACCCCGGGCCGATGCGGGCTGCAGAGGATGGTCATCATTGGCCTGCTCACTGTTGCTGCTACTGCAAGTGTGCTTATAAGACACGCGTCAGCTTGGCACTGACGACGCTCACAGTTAGATTTGCAGCATGGCAGCATGGGCCAAGTCCGCTTTGCCCTGTGAGCAGCATACATGGTTGAAGAGCGCGCTCAGGAGGTGTTTATGTGGAGAGTCTTTAGCGTGGAACGGCTCTCAGAATTTGTTGTGCGCCCCTCTTGCGGCAGGTGGTGCCGGAGCAGAGCAAGCACGAGCTGCTCAAGACCAAGCTGGAGGTGCGCCTGCGCAAGGCGGCGCCCGGCGCGTGGCCCACGCTGCAGGCCAGCGGCGCGCCGCAGCCGGCCGCCAGCTTTGCGGACACCGCGGTCGCGCACCCGCCGTCGTACCCATCCTCCAGGCGCGCCGCCGGCCGCGCCCTGGCATGCCCTGCGCTGGCACGTGCGCTCCCTGTGCAGCAGCCCTGCTTGCTGGGCACCGCTGATGTCGTGGGCGCCAGACCCTGTGCTTGCGCACCCGCCGTCCTGGTTCCCCTCCGGGCGCGCTGCCGCCCCTTCCTGGGAAAGTGCTGGGCTGGCGCATGCACGACGATGCATCAGTTCTGCCTGAGGGCGCGCGCGCAAAGCCCCATGCCGTGTGTCTCATGGACCCCAGATCTAGGCGGGGGTGCTGTCTGGGCTGTGGATGCTGGTGAGCGCGGCTGGGCGCGCCAGGAGAAGTGCCCGTGCCAAGCACAGATCAGTGCAGAGGCGGAGGCTGGGTAGATGCAGGGCGGGTGCACCAGGCCCCGCACAGCGCATCATGCTGTCCCCTTTGCCCCCTTTGCTGGTCGGGATTCATGCTGGCTAGGGTAGGGTGTTGTCGGGCGCGCATCAGGGCGCGCTACGTGGACCGGGTCAGTCTGAAGATGAAACTGAGTGGAGGACCTGGGAGAGCTTGTGAAGCTGGGCCCGGGTGTGCCATGCTATGGCATGCTCCCGCCGCTGGTCTGCGCCTTGTCGAAACGGGGCAGTCGGGCGCGGCAGGACGCGCAAGGTGGACTGGGACAAGCTGGAGCACGACATCAAGGTAGAGGAGAAGGACGAGAAGCTGGAGGGCGAGGCCGCGCTGCACAAGCTGTTCCGCGACATCTACTCCGGTGCCGACGAGGACACGCGCCGCGCGATGAACAAGTCCTTCCAGGCGCGGCCCCGCCGGCCCTGCCAGGCTCAGTCCCCCGCCCGCCAGCCCTATGCAGGGCTTCACCTGCTCAGAGCGCTTGCGCTGTGCTCCGGGGCGCGACAACCTGGCACGTGCAAGGCCGCTGCGTCTGCCTGGCACGGCTGCTGCCTGTCTTGGCGCACCTTGAGGCCTGGCGGGAGCTCACTCTCTGTCCGGCCAGCACAGTCCGGCCAGTTCACTCCACCAGATGCTCTCGGAGGCCTCGGGAGCCGACCGAGCTCAGAGAGAGCAGGCCCTGCCAGCGCCTGCGCGCCGCGCCGCACGCAGCCCGGGCGCGCCGCCCACACGCAACCCCGCCCCGCGTGCCACCCCGCCCGCGCGGCGCTGCAGGAGTCCAATGGCACCGTGCTGTCCACCAACTGGAAGGAGATCGGCGCCAAGAAGGTGGACTGCACGCCGCCGGAGGGCCAGGAGGCCAAGCACTACGGGGCCTGACGGCCGCCGGCGCGCGGCGGAGCTTGCGGCCGCGCGGCCGCGCAGGGGCTGCCGGCAGACGGGTCAGAGACGCCGCGCACAGCGCCCTTGCGGCCGGCAGCGCGCGCCTGTGCAGCCGCAGCCCTGGCTGCATGAATCAAGGAGGCCTGCTCACAGCCTCGTCAAAGGTGTTCAGTGCGCTCGGAGCTTGCACCTGCGCTTTGCGCTGCGTGTGCGCCCCTGCTTGGCGGGCGGCGCGCGTGCGGCGCTGCCAGCTGCGAAACACGCTGCTGCCTTGCTGTGTGCCTGTGCAAGTGAATGCTGTGCCTGCGTTTCGAATTTTGAATGCCTGGCCTGGCGTGTTGTCCGCTGGCAGTCTCGCCTGATGTGCAATTGACGCACACACACTGCGGCCACACGCCCGGCCCGCGCTGGCGCCTCTGCTATACTGCACCGCCCTGCTCCAAAGCGCAACAAAGTTGTGTAAGCACATATCGGTGCGGGCCCGCGCACTACTCGTGAGCATACTCACACTGGGCGCAGTTGGGAATTTCAAATTTGGCCGGGCAGGAGTCGACTAGGGCAGGTAAAAGGCAAGCGGAAGCTAGCGAGGCGTTCACCTTCACATTCCCCGAGCGTTTAGCACACCGCGCGTCTCCTGCATGCCTCGCAGCGGCATAGGAGGGCGCCGTTGAGGCTGGCCGGGATGCTGCAGCCGCTGGCGCACCCGGGCAGCCTGGGCTGCGACATTGGCATGCACGGCATGGCCGCACCCGATCAGCAGTGCAAGGCGCTGTATGTGGGCAACCTGCACCCTGGTGCGCCCACGGGGCCCCTGCGCGCCCTGCAGGCGCGCGCACCAATTGACTCACGCCGGTGCCCTGCGTGACGCCTGGCGCCGCCAGCTCGGCGTCTTGTTTGCCGTCCGCCTGCTGGGGACCGCCGGGCAGCGAGCGCTGCAGCGCGTGCTGTGCGGAGCCCCGCCGCGCCGCTGACCGGCGCCTGCGCTACGGCGCGCAGCTGTTTCGGAGGAGATGCTGCAGGGCATCTTCAGCGGCATCGGGCCCATCTCCGAGGTCAAGGTCATCAAGGACAAGGTCAGCAACAAGAGCGCGGGCTACGGCTTTGTCAAGTTCCTGGATCCGCAGGTGGCCGAGTTGGCGATGCAGCAGATCAACCGCCGTGTGCTGTTCAACCAGGTGCGGCGCGGCCGCGCTGCTCCCAAGCCTGCCTGCGCGCGACGAGGCTGCGTGCGGCGCGCCCAGCGCGCGAGCGCGGCCATGTGCACATGGTGTGCATTGGACTTCCGCCTGCCGGCCGCGAGCGCGCGGCCCCCCGGTATCCGCGGCGGGCCTGCTTGCATTTTTCCCAAATACTAGGCTTTTTTTTCTTAGGAGCCCGGCCTTGCGTTTCCCCAAGGCGGGTGGCGCAATGTGCTGCCAGCACACCTTCGTCTCCCGGCCCGGGATCCCACCGCTGGGCCGCAGCTACCTGGCCAGCTGCACCTGACAGCATTCACGCCCCTCTTGGGTGCGGAGGTGCCTGACAACACCATCTCCGGGCAGGGGCGCCACACGGCACCCTGTGAGCGCGCACACCTGGTGCAGTCACAGCCGCGGCGCTGCGCCCAAAGAGGGCCCCGCCGCTGCACCGCCGCTTCTCAGATACATGCCTGCACCTGCCCGCGTCTGCAGGCTGCCCCGGCAGCCGCCCGGAGCCGCCTAGCCAGGTGGCCGCGCCGTTCGCCTACAGGTGGCGGGCGTGTGTCATGCTCCGATGGTCATGCCCAATTTGTGCTGCGGCGGGCGCTGCGCAGGCCTTCGCCGCAGCCCATGCGATCTCACATATGGACCCTGGCTCGCCTGGCCTGCAGGCCCGCACCTCCTGTTGACGAGCCGGGCACGGCGGTCGCCGTGCCAGGCGCGGCGTGTGCAGGTGCTAGGGTGGCCAGGCAGCGCGCGCTGATGCATGGCCCTGTGGCAGACCCGTCCACTGACAGCAGACTCTCGCTGCAGAGGGGAGCAGCGCATGGGCTTGCCAACGTGCGGGGGTGCCCGGACGGGTCGCGCCATGTGTGCTCAGGCAGGGTGGGCACCGGCGCTGACGCGCTGCGCCGCACTGGGCGCGCGCGCAGGGCCTGCGCGTGGACCGGGCACTCCGGGCGTTTTGCGGAGGACCTGGCAGGGCATGCCTCTCGGCAGGGCGCGATGCGCTGAGGGTATGGGGCTGACGCCGCGCGGCGCGCGCGCGCAGGAGGTGCGCGTCAACTGGGCATTCCAGAAGAACCAGCGCGAGGACACGTCCTCGCACTTCCACATCTTCGTCGGCGACCTGGCGGCCGACTACAACGACGCGGCGCTGCTGCAGGCGTTCAAGCAGTGCCCCGGCTGCTCCGAGGCGCGCGTCATGTGGGACCACACCACCAACCGCTCCAAGGGCTACGGCTTTGTCGCCTTCCGGCGCGCGCCCCGCCCCCGCCCTGTCCTGTCCCGCCAGCCCCGGCTACCCCGCACGCGTGCCCGACACCGCAGCCCTTGCTTTGGCCGCGCGCCGTGCACGCCTCCTGAGTGCCAGCTCGACCACGAGCACCGGCCGCTGCTGGTGCATGCATGCGCAGCTGTGACATGCGCGCTCGACGCGCGGCCCCCGCCGCGCCGCGCCCGCCCCGGTGCGGCGGCACCGGAGGCGGTCCGCAAGCCCCGCGAGCGCGCACCGCACCAGCTCGTATGGAACCCCGCCTCGGGCGAAGCCCTGCGGCAGAGCGCCCCCCGTACGGGAGCTGACCCAGTCCGCCGCGCGCGCGCAGGACGCGCGAGGAGGCCGAGGCCGCCATGAACAGCATGAACGGCACGTTCCTGGGCCACCGGCGCATCCGCTGCGGCTGGGCGCAGCACAAGCAGGACACGTCCGCGTGCAACTTCGGCTGCATCGACCGCGCCGACCCCACCAACGCCAACGTCTACGTCGGCAACGTCGCGGCGGATGTGCGTGCCCGGGCTAGGGTAGGGTCAGGGCCCCGCACACTCTGACATGCTGCAGCAGGAACCGAGATGGGTTCTGCTGTGCATGGGCATGGCGAGCATGCCACGTGCAGCGTTGAAGGGGAGGGAGGGCGCTGGCGCTGGGTGCCAGCGGGCCGTTCTCCAGGTTGCGCCTGCCAGCTGTGCCCAGGAGACATCCATTACATTGGATTCCCAGGGCATGAAGTAGCAGTTACCTCCAGCGCCGTAGCAGTTACCTCCAGCGCCGGCGCTTGTGCGCCAGAAGTGGCTCTGAGCTCTTGTAGTGTGGCCCTTGCACATGCCCAGAGTCGCCGGCTGCGTGAGCGGCGAGCGCGCGCGCGCGCAGGTGACCGAGGCGCAGCTGCAGCAGATATTCATGCAGTTCGGGCATGTGCTGGAGGTCAAGATCTACCGCAAGGGCAGCTACGGCTTTGTGCAGTTCCAGAAGCACGAGGACGCGGTGCGCGCGATCGTCAACATGAACGGCGGCCTGGTCTCCGGCCGCGCGCTCAAGTGCTCGTGGGGCCGTCACCAGGTGCGGGCGCTCCCGTGTGCGGGGCAGGGCCCTGGGGAGCATGCTCATGCGCTGGGCATGGGGCTGAAAGCAGAGGAAGCTCTGATGCATCGCACCGCTTGTGTGTGTGCCAAGCCTGTGCGTCCTATGCGCTTGTACAAGGTCCAAGTCTTGGGCGGTCTCAGCTGAGGAAAGATGTGAGCAGGCTGAAACATCCTCCGCAGCTCAACAGTTCATCCTCGAGGCACGCAAGCGCTGCCCTATAGCGCGATGCAGTGCTGCGGGAGCCCGATGGTCGCCGGCGCGTGTGCACCCGACCGCGCGCGCGCCGAAAAGAAGGCCTGCACATGCGCGCGCGCAGGCGCGCCACGGCGACGCGGGCGTGGCGGGCGGCCTGGCGGCGCAGCAGCAGCTGCTGCGCATGCAGGCCGGCCTGTCGCCCACGCACATGGCGCTGGCGGACATGGCCGCCATGCAGTCCGGCGGCGGCCTGGGCGGCGGCGTGCCCGGCGGCCTCGGCGCCATGGGCCTGCTCGGCCCTCAGGCGCGGGCCTGCGCCCTCGCTGCGCCCTCAGCTGTCGCCGCAGCATGGCGCCTACTTACATATACAGGGTGAGGGTGGGGGACGGCATGCTCACGCGCCCGCGCGTGCCGCAGGCGATAATGATGGCGGGCGGCGCGCAGCTGTCGCCGCAGCATGGCGCCTACCTGGCCGCGATCGGCGGCGGCGGCGGCGGCGGCGGCGTCGCGGGCTTGGGCGGCGGCCACAGCGCGCTCAGCCTGGGGCCCAGCAGCATGATGGGCCTGGCGAGCGCCCAGGCGGGCGGCCCAGGCCAGGGCCTGGACGCCAGTGCGTACTACAGCAATATGTACCAGCAGTACAGCTACCCGCAGTAGGCCCAGGCCGCCCGCGGGCGGCGCTCGCCCGGAGCCCGCACGCGCCTGCTGCGCCCCTGCGCGCCCCGAAGCCGCTCAAAACTGCTCGTGGTTTCCCCTCTTTTCTGCTTGTCGCTGTCGAGAGCGCCGCTGGCGTGCGCGCCCGGGGCTGTGGGCTTGGGCCGCTGGGTGTTGCAGTGGTACGGTTTTGGGCCGCCTGGTGGCCGCGGAGGTAGGGTAGGGTGCTCCCGCCTGCCAACAGCGGCGGAGGAGCGGGGGCGGCTAGGGCTGCGGGTGCTGCGCACTCCGGCTGGGGGGGAACCATGTCCGCGGCTGCTGGCAGGGCCCAAGTAGAGGACTCTCAGATAGAGCGCACTCACAGGGTCGGGGGCCTTGCACAAGGCAGCACTGAGGGGCAATGATCACCGTCGGTGCCCTCAAGGATAGGGCGCCTTTCGTCTCGGCCGTAGGCGCGCGCTCACTGGAGCGCGGCCGACCTGCGCGCATGTCTGCGAAGACCGTTGGCTGCTCGCTGCATGCTGCATGACCGGGGGCGCTCATAGGGGCGCGAGAGGCGGTGGCAGGGGTGGGGCGGGCTGGCCTGCGGCAGCGCCGGGGCGCGCGCCGGCACGACCTGCAGCACCCGAGCACCTGCTCCCGGCCAGCCCTCGCTCTGCCAGCGCCTCGCCTGGCACAGCCCGCAGCAAGCGCGGGCGGAGGAAGTTTGAAGTTTGATGGGGGCCTGGTATGCTGCGGGTGCGCTCCATGGAGCTGGTAGGGAGGGGTTTGGACGGGACCAATGGTTCTCGATCTCTGAATACAGACAAGTAGGCCCGTATGGCGGTGCGCCCGTGTGCGGGAGGGGCCGTGTGCGGGAGGGGCGACCACGGTTTTGGGCCGCCGGCGAGGACTTTTGGGGCTCCGTGAGAGGAACCCCATGGAGAAAACACCCTGACACGAACCCTTGCGCCCTCTGGCCGCGCAGCGTTTGGGGTTGCCTGGCCGCGCCGGGGTTTGCTGAGCGTTACGGCTGCTGGGCGTTACCGCTAGATGCTGGTTTTCCTGCCTTTTTTTGGGAGACGACCTTGTCCCGTTCGCGCGCATCTGGATGCCAGCCCTTTGCACCACCGCTTGTGCGGTGCGGTTTCACTGCGGCGGCGCCGCCTCCAGGGGCGCCCGTTTCTTATCCTGCCCGCCCAGCGTGGCCTCGACCCTCCTCCGGCAGGGCGGGCTGCGCGAAGCGCCCGGCAGCAAAAGGGAGCACCTTGGTGGCTTTGGCGTGTGCATCTGCTTTGCGTACATTGTAGAGTGCGCTCCAGGCATGCTTTGCCCCTGCTTGGCCATCTGGGCCCCGGAACCACTTGTCGGTTTGAAAGGCACTGGAGAGATCTGAAGGAAGGGGCGAGGGCGCCCGCCGGCTGTCCCGGGCACCGGAGCCCCGGCAGCAGGGCCCCGCTCTGCCCCGAGTCAGCAAGCATGAACATTCTCTAGGCGCGTGCCGCGCGCCTCATCGGACGTTTTGTGTCTTGCTTCGCAGCTGGGGCGGCCCCGGGGGCTCCTCGGGAGGATGGGCCGCCGCTCAGCCAGCGCTGGCTTTCTTTGCTGCTTCCCCACGCCCCGCGCTGCAGTCTTGGACTTTTCTGTCGTGTCGCCGCTTTGTCTTTCGATAGCGCGCCCAGATTGCTCAAGCCCCGCGCGCGCTCAGGTTTGAAGCAAAACCCCATGCGCGCCGCGCGAGGGCCCGCCGGGCGCCCGCGCGCGCGCGCGCGAGAAGCACTTGCTTGGCTCGAGTCCGACATGCATATTCGCATTGTGTGCAACCCCTGCCTTCCCTTTGCTGGGCCTGCTCATCCCGTGCCGCGGAGGATAGCCGCGCGTTGATGCATGGCGCCTCTCTGCCGCACGCCCGGCGCATGCCGGCCTGCTCGTTGTGTCCCTGTATACAGCGCGCCCGGATGGCGCTCCACCTCGGCCAGATGGTGGCGCATGCCTGTAACTGCGCCACGTACATGTCCTGGGCTGGGGCCCCCTGCCTAACCCGCTTCTGTGCACCCGCTTGCTCCGGCATGCTCCGGACTGCTGCGCATGCCAGTGCCACAGATATGATAACAGAGAGTTACAAGTGCCAGGGAAGAAAAGAGAAGAATGCCACACTACATGCGTGCAGACCGCTAACCGCCAAAATGCGCAACCATCTCAAAAATGCGCTGAGTGCATGCCATCATGCAAGACGCAAAACCGCCTTGGCGTCAATTTGCGGTGCTGCTCATCGTCTATCCACGGCGCAGCTGGTCAGCACACTCTGCGAGCCTGAAGCCACAGCCACTCACTGCCGGTTCACTGGGCTTGATCTCACAATAAAATGGAGAGGACACAGCTGACAGACATAGTTTCCACGCCCTCACAAACCGCACGCTCGCACCGCTGCTATACATCGCCCATGGCCCCAAGCCAAGACCCCGACTTGCACGCACTCGCGGTGAGGGTGCGTTGCGGAAGGACCCTGCGTCCATGGCAGCTATAGGATGTGCGCCGCCGGATACCCAGCTGAGCCGCCCACGCCGCCGGGCAAGGAGCTCGCCGGCTCGCCAGGCGCCCCGCCGCCTGCCACGCCCCGCCGCCTGCGGCCGCGCCGCCAGCGCATCATGGCGGCACGGCAGCGCGCGCGCTGCAGGGCGCGCCGCGCGCCGGTCACAAGGCGCGCAGCGCGCCCAGCCGCTTGTACAGGCCGGTGGCGGTGGCCAGGAGCTTCTCGCTGCCGCTGGGGAGCACCTGCGCGGCCCCGGCATACCCGCTGATGCCGCATTGGCACGCCACAGTCCTACTTGCTCTGGTTGCCACACAGTTCTTGGAGGGCAGCGGGGCTGCCAGGGAGAGTTTTCGCAAGGCAGGCTGCATGCTCAGTAGCGGCAGTGTCAGGCGCTCGCGCCAGCAACGCAGAGGCCTGCTGCAGGGTGGGGCAAGCTTTTTCCCTCCTTACCTTCTCCCTGGGGCGGCTGTGCACCTGCCCAAGGCACCTGCGCCTGGTGCAGGGTGGTCGCGGCCTCATGGCCGCCGTTCGCGGTGCCGCACCCTACCGTGAGAATTAGGGTGCCGGGCGGCGGGGCCGGGGGCGCCGCGCCTGGTGCAGCGTGAGCGCCACCTCCACACTCGCCTTGCCGCCGCCGACCTGCTCGCTCTCGCGCACGCGCGCGATTGCGCTGCGCACCACCAGGTCCACGCCCGGCGGCGTCGGCTCCAGGTAGTCGATCTACGCGCGCTGCTGTTAGGGTCAGGGTAGAGGGTCAGGGTACCGGCGGCGCTGGGAGGCACGCTGCGCTTGCGCGTCTGGGCTGCTGCAGCGCCGCGCGCCGCGCGAGTGCGCCCCGACCCTACTGCCGCCGCCGGCGCCGGCTCTGGGCGCGCCGCCTGCCGCGCGCTCGGCGCATGCGCTCGAGCAGGCGCGCCCGGGCGCAGCGTGTCAGCGAGGCGCAGAGTGTCGGGGCCGTTTGCTGCAGCGTCAGCTCCAGGCGGTCCGCCGGCATGCGCCATGGCCGCTGCATGAGGTGCAGCGGTCCCAGGGTCACAGAGTCGTGCACGCACCGATGCGACTGACAACCTGTTGCAGCATTATTTGTACAGGTCATGCACCACACACGCGGGCCACTGCCGTGCCCCGGCTGCGGGCTACCCCCCGGACAACGCCCAGGCCCGTCCGTCGGCGGCCGCGACACATCGCCCCGCACCACACGTCCAAGCCCGGCCCCTTGCTACCCGATGCCGCCTGGCCGCGCCTGCAGCATGCGCGTGAGCGTGAGCGGCGGCCGCGGCAGGCATGCGCGGTCCATCAGCGCCACGGCCGCGCTCCAGTTGCCGTGGCAGTCGAACACCGCGCTCACGATGCCGCCGTTGACGATGCCTGCACGTGCACGCGCGCCGGGTCAGCGCCCGCAGCGCCCTGCCGGCCTGCGGGCCTGCACGCGCAGGCCGCCACAAGGCGCTCGTCCAGCTGCCGCTGTGAGCCGATGTCTGCGAGCGTCGAGCATGCCCGGAGAGGCAGCGGCCGCGCAGCAGCGTCCTGACAGCTCGCTGGCTCAAGTGGTGCCACAGCAGTGCAGCCACGCAGACCAGGCCATCTGCAGAGGCATGGGCGCGAGCGCAGCGCGGCTCTGCAGGCAAGCGCTGGAGCGCTGCCAGGCGGGCCGACGCGGCCGCGCAGCAACAGACAGGGCAGGCCGACGGCCGCCTCGCGCCAAAGCGGCCCGCGCCTGGGAAGGCCTGGTACTTCTTGTCCAGCTGCAGCGTCGCCTCCAGGCCGCCTTCCACCCGGAACGAGCGCAGGTGCAGGCCGACCTCCGACGACGGCCCTGCCGCAGCTCACACAGCGTGTCCGGCGGGTGTTGCGTCGCTGCTGGGACGGCAGGCGGGGAAGCGGAGCATCAGGCGCGCGGCCCGAGCTGAGCGCTTGGCTGCGCGAGGCGCTGAGACGAGCACCCGGGCGCGGGCGACTGCGCACCGCAGCCAGCCGAGGCGCTGAGGTGAGCACTCGGGCGAGCGCGCGTGCGCACCGCAGCAACCCGAGCTGAGCACTCGGCGGCACGAGGCGCTGAGCTGAGGCGCGGGCAAGGGCGCGGGCGCGCGCGCGCGCGCACCGCAGCCGAAGCACTGCGAGTCGGGCGTGTACGCGTCCTGCACGGATACCTCCTCGCCGCTGCTGTCCAGCTCCAGGCCGGCCTCGACGGCTGGGTGCAGCCTGCACGTCGCACACACCCTGCAGGCTCAGACACCCGTGCGCCAGTCCCGCTGGCGCGAGCGCACGGCCAAGGCCGTCCTCGGCGAGCCCAGGCCAAGGCACGGCCGAGCGCCTGTGCGCAGCAGAGCTCAGAGAGCTCAGGCAGGTGCGCAGTTGGCATCAGTGACCAGAGTGCTCAGCGGCGCGCGGCGTCAGAGGCCAGGCCCGCGGCGCGAGGCCAGGGCGCACTTTGAGTTGCACGGGTTGACCGCATGGCCCACCGCTGCCAGCGCCTCCCACTGCGAGCGCGAGCTGCTGGACGCGAGCCTCTCCGCCTGCTGCGGCAGTGCTGACAACAAGCTGGAAAGACGAGGTAGGGCTGCTCTTATACGGCTCAGCATGCCCGGCGACTGCGCTCAACACATGGCTGGTGCGCCCCGCTCCGCCAGAGCCATGCGCCTATTGCCTCCAAGTGATTGCCTCCCTCCTGAGCTTGCCGTGCAGCAGAGCAGGTCAAAAGGGAGCCCTGGCCGCGCAGTGCTGTCTAACGAACGCCCCAAACATCAGTATCCTCAGATTGAGCCATCTGCACCATGTCCATGTTGCTGTGCCACCCACATGCGCCCCATGTGGGCCGCATCTGGGGGGCTTATGACCAGGGCTCACGACTTAAGCTGCGGTGCAGCACGAGGAGTGTGGTGGCAAAGAAGGCACCATTGGCTGCAGGCGCTCAGCCCACACACCGGGCGTTGAGAAATTTGTGGTGCGCGGCGTAGCGCGTGCGGGAATCTCATGTTTGACGTGCGTGGCTGGTGGCGCGGCAAGACCCCCGAGTACTGCACGCGCGACTTTCCCGAGGCGCGTGCACGGCATTCATGCCCCTGCATGCTCGCATCACTGACGGCAGCTCCGACAGTGAGCCCTGCATTGGCCAGGATGCGCTGACCTTGCAGCGCAGAGCAGGTATGGACAGCCTTTGTGGACAGCTTTGTGGACACCGTGCACGCACGCGCGCCCGCCGCGCGCCCGCGGTCTGAGGCACGCTCACGCGGCCTTGTCCACGCATGCACGGGACCTGCGCGTGAGCTGGGCGGCCCAGTCAGACACACGCTGTTGAGCAGTCCACGCATATCATTTTACACAGCTTACCGCGTGCGCGCGTGGCCCGCGCGGGCTGAACCGCGCTGCGTGCGCCGAGCGGCCGCGGGCGTCACCCCCCGCCCCGGCGCCCCGCTGCAGCCCGGCGAGCGGCGGCCGGCGCGCGCGCGCAGGCGGCGCCGCACCCCACGTTCCTGCCGGCCGCGGCGCGCGTGGTGGCCGTCGGCGACCTGCACGGCGACCTCAGCAAGGCGCGGCGCGCCTTCCGCCTGGGCGGCCTGATCGACGAGCAGGACCGCTGGGCGGGCGGCACCACCACGGCGGTGCAGGCGCGTGCCCGCTGCGCGCCCGCGCGCGTCGGCCGAGCCCGCGCGCTGCCTGCGAGCTCGGCGCGCCTCGGGGCGGTGCGGCGGCGGGGCGGCTGCCGCGCCCCGCCGGGCTCCCCAGGCGCCGGTGCATGGGCCTGCCGCCGTCCGTGCGTGACTGCTCCGGCGCGAGGCGGACCGCGTGCGCTCACCGGCCCGTGCGCCACACCAACAGAGCCCGGACGGCCCCGGTCAGTGCAGGCCAGGCACCTCACGCGAGCGGCGTCCCGGCCTCGCCGCAGCCGCGGAAGCGGCGGGGCGCGGCGCGGCGCCGCCATCAACCCTAAACCGCGGCGCAGGTGGGCGACCAGCTCGACCGCGGGGACCACGAGCTGGAGATCCTGTACTTCCTGGAGCGCCTGCAGCGCGAGGCGGCGCGCGCGGGCGGCGCGCTGCACGTCCTCAACGGCAACCACGAGGCGCGCGCCGCGGCCCGCCGCAGCCAGGCCGGCGGCGCGCGGCGGGCGGGCGGCTTGCGTGGCGGCATGCTGTGAGCGGCTCGCCTGTCTGTCCGCCGCCGTTGTGGCCTGCTCGGCTCCGAGCATTCGAGCGCACCCATGCGGCGGCGCCTGTGGCTGGTGCTGCCCCTGGACTTGCCGGCGGCGGCGGCGGCTGTCCTGGCGGCGCGCACGCGCCGCGGCGGCGCACTGCAGGAGATGCCAAGCCCGAATGCGCAGCCTCTCTGAGTGCTGCACCGGGCCGCAGCGGCGCCCGCACGACGCCATGCTCCGCGCCGGTCTGGTCTCCGCTGGCGAGCTGCAGCGCTCGCCTGCAGCAGGCGATGTGATCAGAGCGCCGTGTGATGGTAGGGTTTGAAACCCTACCCACCGCGCAGACGATGAACGTGGCGGGCCGCTTCCGATATGCCACGCTGCCGGGTATTGCCGACTTCTACCGCTGGGAGGTGGTCCAGAGCATCGGCGCCGGCCTCAAGGCGCGCGCGCTGCGCTCGAGGGCAGCAAGATAGGGTTAATGTTTAGGGCTTAAGAAAGCAACGGCAGGCTGAGGTGAGCGCAGGTGCTGGCGCAGAGTTCGGGCTCCGTGGACGAGCGAGTGTTGTGACCACGCACTCAATACGGCGCAGTCTGTCTGCGGAGGAGATCGATGTCTGCACATCCACACTGTCAGGCAGTGGCGCGGGAGCTTTCCGACCGGGCGCGGCGCGCCGGGCGGCAGGCGCGCTGCGGGTGCGCGCCGGAGGGGCCGTTGCGGCCGACGGCGGTCGGCGGCGGCGGCGGCGCGGCGCTGGAGGACGCGGCGGAGCGCGCGCGGCAGGTCGCGCTCGGGCCCGGCGGTGCGCGCGCCCGGGCGCGCGGGTCGCTGCGAGCGCGCCGGTCGGCGCATATGTCGGCGCGCTCTGTCAGCACAGCCGCGCGCAGGCAGCAGAGCATGATGCTTGCCCGGTGGGTTGTAGGCACGGTAAAGCAAGGCCCGGGGCGTGACGAGAGTAGCCCCTCCAACAGGAGTGTAGTCCAACAGGAGCCCCTCCAACAGGAATGTCAGGTCGGTGGGAACCTCTTAGTGGGGATCAGGAGCGGTCATGCTGTGCAGGATGAAGGTTTGAAGGGGGTTGGGGCTGATGGATAGGGAGGTGGACGCGCCGGAGCGGCAGTGCGTGGGGCGCGGCCGGGTCACTGCTTTGCTGCGCGGCATGCGCCGCCGTGTGGGGCCTCGCCGAGCGCTGCGTTGGGCGCGCAGGTGCCGTGACGCGGCGCTTCCTGGCGCCGCACCCGGTCGTGCTGCAGGCGCGCAGGCCCCCGCCTGGGCACGCGGCGCCCGGCCACAGCGCCCTGCTGCTGCCCGCCTGCCTGGCAAGCCCAGCGCCGGCGCGCATCACCCCACCAGGGCACGTCAAGCCCTGCCACAGCGCGCTGCTGCCCGCCTGCCTGTCCCAGGCAACTGTGCAGCTGTGCTGCCCTACCCTGCCCCTGCACCCGGCCCCGCTCTCGCTGCACGGGCGAGCAGCACAGCATCCGTGCCGCGCCCCGCGGACCCTTGCCGCGAGCGAGCGTGGGAACGCCTGGCTGCCGCGCTCACCGGGCGCCGCGGCGCAGGTGGGCAGCACGGTGTTCGTGCACGGCGGCGTGCTGCCGGAGCACGCCGCGTACGGGCTGGAGCGCCTGAATGCGGACACGCGCGCCTGGATGGAGGGCCCGCCCGGCGCGCCCATCCCGGCGTTCCTGGTCGGCCGCCGCGCGGTCGTGTGGGCGCGGGACTACTCGAACGGTGCGCTCCGTCTCTCGCTAACCCCCCCCAGCAGCCTGCCGTCCCCGCCAGTCGCGCATTTCCGGTCAGCAGTCGCGCGGTCAATCTGGACCTCTCCAATGGCGAGCGCGGTGCAACTACAACTGAGTCCTTGAAAGCATGCATTGTCGGTCCCCGTGCTTCCATTGGCCGCCGCCGCGGTCGCACGGGCGCAGGACCTCCTGACAAGGGCGGTCCTGCTTGCCTATGGGCAGCCGGTGCCGCCTGCGAGTGCGCTCGCGCCGGCGGCTCACGCCGGCGGCTCTCCTTCCCCGTCGTGCCGGCGGGTCTCCTGACGACGTGGCATGCGGCAGCAGAGGACGAGCGGCGCTGCGACTGCCGCCTATGAGTGTTCGCGTGCCACCGGCTCTCCTTACGACGCGGCGCGCGGCCGCAGAGGATGAGCGGCGCTGCGACTGCGGCGCGCTGGAGGAGGCGCTGCGCATGCTGCCCGGCGCGGCGCGCATGGTGGTCGGGCACACCATCCAGGACGCGGGCATCAACGGCGCGTGCGGTGGCCGCGTGCTGCGCATCGATGTCGGCCTCTCCGCCGGCTGCGGCGATGGCGAGCCGCAGGCGCGCGCCCGGCGCGGGTCGAGGATTCCCCGGGGGCGCACGGGTCCGGCTGCGTAGCGTTGGCGTGCCCGCTGGAAGCGGGCATGCGGGTGCCTGCATGCAGAGTCATCCAAGATGTTCTGACCTGCGACTCGGCAGCTGGGTGCTCACGCGAGCGTACCACAACCTTCTCCTCACGGGAGGGCCCCAATTGGGCCAGGGCCCAGTGGCAACTGCTAAAAAGGCCCACACAGAGGCGTCTGTGCCTGTCCAGGCCTATGAGCGGGTTCCCGTGCGGCGCCAGGTGTTGGAAATCCTGAACGATGCGGAGGTGCGGCTGCTAGCCGAGGGCGCGCCGCCCGCGCCGCTGCCGAACGGCGCGTCGGCCGATACCGCGCCGCGCCTGCCGTTCTGGCAGTGGGCGGCGCGGCAGCGCGCGGACGCGGCGCCGCCGCTGCAGCGCGCGGCATAGCGCGCGCTGTAGCGCTCTGCGACCTGCCTGCACATTAGCGTCATGGCGGAGTGGCGCAGGGCGATGGGAGGGTGGCTGCCGCTTCGGCAGGTTCTGCTGTCCGTGGTGGCCCAGGGTGTGGTGTGGGGACGTCTCACATGTGGCTGGCCATGTCTTGCGTGGCAGGTAGCACTAGCTCTAGGTTTGCATGCAGGTGGTACACAGATGCTGCTTGCTTAGCATGAGAATGAAACAAGGATTGCTTGTATCTGGCACATGGTGCAACAGTCACTGACGCTCTCCGCGCTTTGTATGGCCTCCTCGTGCGGACTCACGCATAATGCTTTCAGCCCTGCATCGTCCTGGCTTGCCCATCCTTGAAAGGGCCCTGAAATACAAACCTGGCATATTCGCAGACCTGCTTGGCGTCGCCCGAGTATTGGTCAGGGCAGTTGGGCACCCCATCGGCGGACGGATGGTCGCAGGTCAAACAGTTACAGGGGACGGCACGGGGGTCGGGTCAGACAGTGTCGCGGCTGACGCGCTCACTTCACTTCCACTGGCACTCTCTATTAATTCATACAGCGGCGGGTCCGGACTGGCCGCGATGCGTCTGCCTGCACCCGGGCGCGCGCTAGCCGCCTGCGCGGCAGGGCAGCAGGACGCAGCACACGCTACTCACAACACATGCGCCGACAGCCTGGAACAGCCTGGACAGAAGACGCCCCACGCTATGCTGCGGACAAGGACCAATGCTGTGCAGCGCCGGGCGCGCCCCACGGACGCGCTGCGGCCGCGCGCGGCGGCGGCGCGCGCGCGGCAGGCCGGCCGCGGCCGTGGCGCCGGGCTGCCCGTGCTCCGATCCTGAAACCCCAAGCCAACCTAAGCGGCCTTCAGCGCCGGCGCGCACGCGGCCGCCAGCTGCCGCCGGAAGCAGCCGGCGCGCTCCTGCACGAGCACGGCGGCCGCCTGCGCCGCGGCCGCGTCCGGGAACGACAGCACCCAGTGCCCGTCCACCAGCTGACGAGCCAGCTGCGCGGCCACCAGGCCCGGGCCGGCCGCGCCGGCCGCCTGCCGCGCGCGCAAAAGCGGCGGGCGTCAGCGCGGCCATGTGACTGCGGCGAGATTGGGCAAGGCCTGCTTACGCCCGCCGCGCCCCGCCCCCGCGGCATGCGCAGTATCGTTGCGCAGTGAGGGCGCGTGGTATACGAGTCCATGCAGGCGTAAACAGGCACGGCTATCACGCATGGGAGTGGCAGCAACCAGCGCATGTGCGCCAGCTGCGGCCGCCCGCGGCGCCGCATGGGCTGGTACGCTGCGGCCCTGGCGGGGCGCGCACCCGCACGGTCTTTATGAGGCCGCGCGCGGGCGGGCGGACGTGCACATGCAGCCAGCGCGGGTGCGCCGCGTCCACCGCCGCCGCTGCGCCCAGCAGCGGCGCGACGGACAGTGCCGCATCTGCGGCGCCGCTGGATGGAGCCTCTGACCCTGCCTCGCCGCCGCCGCCGCCGTTGCCGCTGCCGCCGCCGTCGACCAGCACCACAGCGGGCGCCGCCGCCAGCGCGCCTGGCGCGGCGCCCTCGCTGCCCTGCATGGACAGCACAGCTCTCAATGTCCTGATTTGAGCTGTGTCAGGCCTTGTCGTCGGCGCTCATTGCCAGCCGCAGCGTGACCAGCGTGCGCGCCGCCGCACGCTCGTTCCTCTTTGCACCCCAGGGTCCCCAAAATAAGATCGATGTGCCAAACCTCGCTCTTGCGCTTGGAAAGTCACAGGCAGTTGTGGACTGGCACCATGCATGCCAGCGCATCGCACTCCCACTGCCAGCCGCCTCTTGATGGACCTGGTGTCATGCGTGGCGCGGCCTTGCCAGACCCCACGCCGCCCAGGAGCGGGCCAGGCACAGGCGGTGGCCGCGCCGGCGGCAGGCCGGCGACGGTGAGCGCGACCGCGCGCTCCTGCCCGCGCGTGAAGGACACCGTGCACGGCAGCCGCGCGCCCGGCTCCAGCGGCGCGCCCTCGCGTAGCTCCGCGCCGCGCAACGCCGCCTCGCTGACGCCCGCCAGCGGCGCGGGCGGCGCCGCCGGCACGTCGTCCTCCAGGAGGCCCTGAGCAGGACATACCCTTTCCAGATCCGGGGCAAGTGTGGGGCCGCTGGCGCGTCGCCCCCCTGAGGCCCCGACCAGTGCACATTGTGCGCCATAGCCGAGCATCACAAGACGACAAAGCCCGCGCGGACAATGACGCACATACATGGTGTGGTGTTCTAGTGGTACAACATGCTTGGAGAGGAACAGTGTGGCCGTGCGGGCATGCAGGTGTATGGGTCGGTGGGTGAGGTTGGGTGATGGTAGGGAGAGGGCCTGGCGAGGGTTGTCATGGCGCACACCCGCCGCAGCTGCGCCAGCGCTACCCAGCGTTGCACGGCGTGGTGCGCGCGCAGCGCGGCGCCCGCGCTGCTCTGCGCGCCCGGCGGCGCCGTGTCCGCCGCGTCGCCGCCGGCCGCGCCCCAGCCCTCTGATGCTGCTTTGCGCAGCTGCGCAGCCTGCGCGCGTACGCGCATTCCTCTGCACGCGCCCTCGTTTCCTGCTGCCCGGCTTCCTTACCAGTGCATTGCGATGGACGCACATGCGCGCAGTGTGGCTGACGCAGGGTTGCCCTCGCGTCGCGCTCGTCGCGTGCGCAGAGCTTGTCAGCGCTCGCTCCCTTGATCCCCGGCGGCCGTGCATAGACCTCTAACGCCAGGAGCCTCTGCAGCGGGCGCCCCCCGGGGGCGCGCGCCTGCATCCAGGCCTGCACGGCGGTCGCCGTGGACTGCGGCCGCGGCGTCAGCAGCGCGGCGCGGCCCGCGCCCCACTCCGCCGCCGCCAGCAGCGGCAGCGCATCGCCCCAGCAGCCGCCCAGCTCCGCGCCGAGCTCCGCGCGCGCGCGGCCCGCAGCCGCGCCCAGCACCTCTAGCTGCAGCGCCGACAGCTCCGCGCCTGCGCAGCGCCGGGCAGACCCGCGGCCTCGCCCTGCAGTTGTCTGCCTCACCAGGTGTTTTTGAAAGTTTGTTTACTCCATATACCTGGTAGTTTTGCGCCGGCTCCGCGCCGTCTCCGCAGAGGCGCGCGCTGCTGCCACAGCCAGAAGCCCCCGCATTGAGCATTCCAAAATCGACAGGATAGGTGCAACGTTCCCGCACAATGCACACCCTGGGCGCCTCTGCTCACAGCATGACAAATGTGCGGCGGCTGCAGCTCCATGAATTTGCTGAGAGCCCCACCTTAAGTTGCACATAGCTTGGTGGTGTTGCGAAAGGCAAGTGACAGCCTTTGACAGGCATGGAGCGGCGTGCGGCAGCAGCACACATCATCCGTGTATGAGCACATGTAAAGAACTGCAACACATAGCAATTATGCGGTGCGCCCACCGGCTCGGCCGCGGCCGAGCAGCTGCAACAGCGCCCAGCCCACGCCCCACAGCGCCGTGCACGGCAGCGCCTGCAGCAGCAGCAGCGTGCACAGCGCGTCCGCCCACGCCGAGCCGCCGCCATCGCCGCTGCCGCCGTCCCTGCTGCTGCCCGCCCTGCCATGCCGCGCGCGCGGCCGAGGTCTGGCACTGCTTTCTGAATGTGTGATCGCACAGTTCATGCACGGCATGAAAGATGTGTGCTTCACGCGCTGCGACCCCTCGCTCATGCATAAACATGTCGGGCGGGAGTGATGTGCGCACGCCGGGGACTGGGGGGGTGCGCATGTCGAGAGCAGCCGGCCAGATAAGTGCAGCACAGTGATTGCTAGACTCCTGTGCTCATCGCTCCAGCAGAGGGGGGCAGTCACCTTTTGGCAGGCGAGGGCGGCGAGTCGGGGATGGGGTGCGATTCGCAGCGCTCCAGCCCGCCGCCGGGCTCCCACTCGCTGCCGCTCGCCGCATCGCCAGTGCGCGCCCGCAGCGCTGGCGGCGGACCTGTGCACCAGGCCGCCACACAAGCTCTGTGACGATCCCTCTGTACCCTGCCCCTGACACGCAGCTCTGGCTGGCCAGCAGGCAGTCCATGGAGCCCCCCGCAGTAGCACTTTGAAGACGGCATCCTCTTCTGCATCCTCCCATCCTGACCTCCTCTGTTGCACACCCGCAGCGAGCGCCGACGCCGGCGTGGGCGCAGCAACTCACCAAGCTCAGGCGGCTAGCGCGCACTCGCTCGCGGGCAGCAGCGGCTTGGGAGCCCTGGAATGCTCTTGACCTATGTGCTCGCTACACTGACACCCCTAGCAATATCACCCTGACTCCCAGCATGCGCCTTGCACCCGAGGAGCGCATGCAGCAACTGGGCCATGGGCGAGGGTTAGGAATGGGTTGATGATCTTGCAATACCCTAAACCCTCTCACATACCCCACAGGCGCAACCCAGCCACGCGCCTGAGGAGCGCGTGCAGCGCCCGGGCAGCGGGCGCTGCGCATTGCCCTCATCAGCAAACAGGCTGTCGCGGCCGGCCGGCGCGCAGGCCGGCGCGCGGCCGAGCGCGGCCGGCGACGTCGGGCTGTCTGGCCCCGTCAGCGCCTCCAGCAGCTCCCTGTTCTTCTTCCGGCGGTGCGGCAGCAGGCCTGCGCGGCCGCGGCGGCGCCAAGCTGATGGCGACATGCAGTCGTGCGCACGCAGGGAGGCTGCAGGCCTCTTCGCGGCCGCCCGATGTATGAGGTGGTCTCTACATTGTATCAGGGCCGGACAAGCATGTGATGGCGTAGCGCGGTCCCTTCCGTTGGCGACAGCCTGTGAAAACATCCAGGGGCGAGCGCTTGCCGAGTACAATGCAACGGCGTGCAACGCCCCTCCAAGTTGATATTCTGCCAGAGCTGGCCCCACCTCAAATCGAATGAGTGAATGAATGGATATCCGGGCAAATGCTGGGTGAGCGGCATGCGGACTACCTGCGCCGTCCAGCAGGTCCGCGTCAACCGCACGGTTGAGCAGAAACCCTGTCAGCGCGCGCGCGGCCGCGGCCGCCAGCGAAGGTCGCCGCTCCTGCAGGCAGCCCAGGAATGCGTCGCGGAAGCGCCCCGCGCCCGCTGCCTGCTCCAGCGCGCTCCGCCCCTCCGCGCCGCCCACCTGTGACCAAGCACATACGGTGGGGTGAAGGGCTGGTACCCCTTGCCCAACATGCTGCGCACTGCGGGCGCCGCGCATACAGCCATGGGCAGAGCTCAGGCCCTGCGCCAACTGCACTGCCTGTACTGGTGTACATTCAGCTGTGCAGCTCTTGCTTGCAACCCATTGCGCGTCGTGCTGCTGGGCCCACAAGCTTTGTGGCAGCTATGAGAAGGCCCAAGTACATACGGCGCGGGAATTTTGAATGCGAGGACAGCATCAAGCTCGTCCACAGAGTTCACAGCTCCTGAAAGCTCGAGCGTGTTACAGCGCGGATGGGCGCGCGCCAGCGCCATCCCGCTCCCGTCGCCGCCCCCTACGCTCCCGCCGCTGCCGCCCTTGCCGCCACCGCTGCCGCCGCTTCCGCCGCTCGCTGCTCCGCCGTCGGCGCGGCGCGCCCCGGCGGCCGGCGCGGCTGCGGGCAGCGGCGCGCCCCGCAGCAGCGCGGCGGCCAGGAAGTTGACCAGGCGGCCGTGCGTGACCACGTGCAGCAGGCGCTCCAGCACGTACAGCGCGCACATGGGCCGCACGTGCCCGCGCTCGCCTGCGCGCGCGCGCGCGCGGTCGGGTGGGCGACGTGCCTATGCCTGTGCGGCCTTTGCAGGGCTCCTGCGCAGTTCCCATGCTCGCGCCTGTGCATCCCGCCGGGCGGACACTGTCGCCTTGCATGGACCACACGCGGCCGCCGCGCCTGAGCCGCGCCCTCGGCCGCTGCTTCAGGTTGCTGCGCGGGGGCGGGATGGGCGCCCTCCTCCGCACCTGCTCGCTGCCTCTGCCACTCCCCTCCCCCCACAAGCCTCGGCCTGGCGCCCCACCAGGGCGCTGTGCGCCCATCGCATGGCAGCGACGGTCCCAGCAGACAGCAGGAGCGTGCACCGCCTCTCCGGCCAAATCACGCCCGCCACTGGCGGCGCCCGTCAGAGGGCGCGCCGGCGCCGGGCAGCCGCGTGGGCGGCGCGTCCGCGGCCAGGCGCGCCGAGGCGCCCGCGGCCTCCGCGGGCCGCGGTGCTACCAGCGGCCAGAGCAGTACGGGCCCCGCGAACGAGTCCAGCAGACGCTGCAGCAGCAGCTCCGCCAGGCGCGGCTCGCCTGCGGCGCGCACGCGGCGGCGCGGGAGTGGGGCGCGGCCGGGCCTGCTCAGGCACAGCCAGGCGCGCAGCGGCGGGCGGCGCGGCGCGGGGCCGACAGCGTGCAGCCGCTCCGGCAGCGAGCGGGCGGGTGCGGCGCACCCTGCGCCCGCGCGCCCGGCTGCGTGCGCGCTGCGCGCGGCGCATGCTGATCTGACGCTGGAGCTCTGAAGGTCAGCAGTGAGCTTCCGCCGCGGCCTGTACCCAGGGTGGCGCTGGAGCTGTTCGGGGCGGGGCGCGGCCGCCGCGGCGCGCGTGTGCCCAGGTTGGCGCTGGGGCTGTTCAGGGCGGGGCGCGGCCGCCGCGGCGCGCGTGTGCCCCAGGGTGGCGCTGTTCAGAGCGGCGGGGCGCGGGCCGCGGTGGCGCGCCTGTGCCCAGGATGTCGTTGCAGTAGGACAGCAGGTCCTCCACCTCGGCCAGCAGGCTCTCCAGGCTGAAGGCCGCCGTGGCCGTGCCCGCCTCCAGCGACGACAGCTGCCGGTCCAGCGCCTGGCCCCCGCGCGGCGCGGTGAGCGCCGGCGTACGGGCCCGGTCGGCGCCGCGCGAGCCTGGCAGGTGTGTGTGTGGTTGACGCGGACGCGCGTGGCCGCCAGCAGTCACACGCGCGCGAGCCCGCGGCCTCCCCGGCGCTGCAGGTCACATCCGCCCTGACAGACCCGCGCGCGCACGGCCGCTGCACGCGGTGCAAGGCTCTGGCTGCTCCGGACTCCTTTGCAGCCGCATGGCTTCCGCGCAGCCGGGCGCGCCAGCGCCACCCTCCGCGCACATGAGGCTGCGCGGGCTGCGCGGCGGGCGCGGGGCGCGCGCCTCGCACTGCTCGGCGATGAAGATGGCCAGCTCGTTAAAGTAGTTGCTCGCCGGCTGGCTCACCACGAAAGCCTGCACCGCCGCGTCCGCGATCGAGTACACGTTGAGCGTCAGCGTCCGCACCGCGGCGCGCACCTGCGGCCCCGGGCCCCGCTCTGTGCGCCGGCGCAGGCCGCCAGCGGCGAGGGGCTGCGCTGCGCGAGCGCTGACAGGCGACAGCGCACGCAGGCTGGCTGACCAGGGCGGTAGGCTGGGGGCGCGCTGCCCGGCTCGGCACAGCGCCCCGGGGCGCCGGCCCGTGTGTGACGGACGCAGGGGCGCGCCATGCCGTCGCGGTGGTTGATGAACTTGACGGCCTCCGTGTACAGCGGGAAGGCCGCGTGCTCGCCGTCGTCCTGGTAGAAGAACTGCACCGTGGAGCTGTTGAGCTTGAGCGACACGGTCTTCAGCAGGTTGATGTAGTAGCCGAGCACCTCGTCGTCCTCAAAGTCGAAGCGCAGCGCGACAATCTCGTTCACGTGGTTGTTGCTGAAGAGGTAGAAGATGGCGGTCGTGGAGCGGATGTTCTGGATCAGGATGGACAGCGTCTGCAGCACCTGCTTGGCCACGTCGCCGCGCCGGTTGCTGCGCTGCACCAGGAACGCGGTGAAGTGCGCCAGCAGGCTGTTCTCCGCAAAGTAGTCGAAGAAGCGCGCGTCGTGCTGGTCGCCCCAGATCATCAGCTCCGCGATGGAGCGCAGCGCCTCCACCACGGTGTCGCGGTTGGCGTCGGTGACCACCGCATTGCGCTGCAGCACGTCGTGCAGGTCGCGCAGGCTCTCCAGGCTGAAGCGCTCCGGCGCCGGCGCGGCCGGCGCGCCCAGCAGCGCGCCCCAGAAGCCGGCGCCGCGCCGCGCCATCAGATGACCCCAGGGCAAGCCTGGAGGCTCCCCACTCACCTGTGCACGAAAAGGCCGGTGCAGAGAGGCCTGCAAGCCCTGCCGGTTTTGCATCATACAAAACAAAAATCGACATGAAAACTTGGCAAATCCACTCCAGGCCTCGTACGAAACTTGAATTTGGTCAGAAGGGGAGCTCTCTGCACAGGGCGTTGCCTACGGATGCCTCCTCCCGACCTCTGCGCCTGTCCATGCCACATTGGCGTGCACGAGCGCGCTTGGCAAGATGGCGCTGCTAGATAAAGATGGGGCAGTGCTGCCCGACCTGGAGGCAGGCATAGAGCTGCCACTGACTGCCGTGGCAGTTGGGGCCTGGGTCAGGAAGGCTACGCGGCGCACGCTGAGGCTGTTGCTGTTCAACGACCTCCTCGTGCTGCTTGTGGGGTGGCAACTGCGGCCTCGAGCGGTGCGCTCACGCACGCAGCAGCACGTGCCCTGGCAGGTTCATATATTAATACTTCCAAGTGAGACGAGCACTCACTAGCTGTTGAGGCTTGCCCAGCAGGGCTAGTAGTTGCCGAGTTGTGACTGGGCGACACACTCACACTTTGCAGGGGGCAGCGCACTTGGCGACACACTGCACATGATGTAAGTTGAACACGCTTCCATGCTTGAGCAGGAGCTACGTGTCGGGCGCTGTAAAATACAAGCCAGTGCTGCACCTTGAGGACTTGCCAACTGTGCGAGTGCGGCACGTGCGGCCTCGGGCCAGCCCGGCGCCTGAGAAGCGCCTGCGCCGCCCCGCAGAGCGTTAAGCTGCAGGTGCAGCGCTTCCTGCAGCAGAACGCGCCCTGGCTCGCGGTGTCGCCCTTCCACGTGCCCGGCCGCGACCACAACCGGCGCGCCGCCCCCCGCCGCCTGTCACCTTCCTCGCATAAAAAGACTCTCTCCCTGCACACCTCCCTGCTCAAAGCGGAAGCTTTCTGGCCTGCAGGCTGGTGGTGGCCATTGAGGTGGACCTTGTGGCTAGTACAGCCAGATTCTCGCTCCCTGCAACCGCCCCGCTCACACTGGAGCTTTCCTGGGTCCCCTGCAGGCTGGTGGTGGCCTTCGAGGTGGACCTGGCAGAGGTGTGCGGCCTGGACTACGTGTGGCGCCTGTGCGAGGACGGCCGCCTGGTGCTCGAGGCGCGGCAGGTCGTCAAGCGCGAGTTCCTGACGGCGCGCCGCCCCAGCCACCGGCCCGCCAGCACGCACACGCGCTGCCGCTGTGCTGCTTGCCTGCTGCGTGCACACCTGGGCGAGCCTTGTGTGGCACCCAGTCAGCAATAACCCTGCATTGGTCCCTCCTGGTGCTCCTCCTAAGCCTGGGCATAGGTTGAGACTTGGCGCTGCACAGCATGGTGCTGCCTGATGCGCCACTCTGTTGAGACCCGCGCGGCCGGGCGCATGTGGCACACGCGGAGGCCGGGAACATGTAAGCCGGCGCACTGGCAGCACTCTTGCCCCAGCCGCTGGGCGCGTGTAGCAGACGCGGGGCCCGCGCCGGATCTGTGACGACCACCGGCGCCGCGCAGCTGGAGGAGGCCAAGTTCTTCTACCGCGCGTACCACCGCGGGCGCGCGCGGCCCGCGCGCGCGGGCCGCCCGCGCACGCCGCGGTCCCCAGCGGGGCCGGCGCCGGCGCCCTCCGCGTTCCAGGCGCAGGGCGGCGCGGCCGCCGCCCCGGGCCCCGGCCCGGCGCGCGCCCCCGGCCGCGCGGCGCGCCGCCTGGACTTGGCGGGCGCGCCGAGCGCGCCGGCGGCAGGCGGGCCTCGCTGCCCGTGCGGCGTCGGCGCAGGCGGCGCGCGCCAGCCACGGGCAGAGGGTCTGCTCGGCGGGGCCGCGCCCGGTGACGAGCCGGCCGGGAACCGGATGGACGGTGAGGGGAGCACGGTGGAGGGCGCTCCGGCCGCCGCTGGTGCCCCAACAGCGGACGCCGCGGGGCGCGACGGCGCGCGCGCTCGCGGGGCGCCAGTGAGCACGGCAGGCGGGGGGCCGGCCCCAGCGGCCGATTCGGCTTGTGGGGCCGCAGCGCGGGCGCCTCGCGCGTCCGACCCTGCGGCAGCGCGTGCGGAGCGCTGCACTGGTGGAGCTGCTGCAGAGGAGCCGACGCCTGGCGGGCGCCGGCCCGACGGCGCGCCCCTGCGCGTGCCCGGCGACGGAGCCGCCGAAGGCACCCCGCCGGACGCCGCCGAGGGCCTGCCGCGCGCGGCCAGCCTGCCGCTGCTCGCGCCCGCGCTGCGGCGCGTCGCGGCGCGCTTCGAGGCACGCAAGGCGGGCTACTTGGCGGAGCGCGGCTGGCGGGCCGACCCCGGCAGCGACCGGCTCGAGGTTCTGGATGAGCCGCCAGGCCCGGCGAGCGCGCCGCGCGCGGGGCCCATGCAGCCCTGCCAGACCCACGCGAGCCGTGCAGCAGCAGTCCCCAGGCGCACTTCGCTCTAGGCGCCGGGGGCCACAGCAAGGAGTGCGGCGCAAGCGCGCGCGGGCCGTGTGGCGCAAGCACGGCGCACCGCTGCGCAGCGGAAGCGGCGCAGGCTCAGGCCTGCTCCGGCGGCACCTGCGGCGCGCCGGCGAGCGCTCCCGCAGGCCGCGCCGCGCGCGGCGCGGTTGGCGCGCCGACGGCGAGCTCGCTGGCGAGCTGGCCGGCAGTTGAGGAGCAGTCCTGCCCCAGCCCCGCCTCGTTGCCAGGCGCTGCCCCCAGCTCAGGCAACCGCGCGCAGCAGCCGCCGCCCGCCGCGCAGCCGGCGCCAGGGCTGCCAGCGGCGGCTGATGGCGCAGCGTTGAGCTCGGAGGGCAGTAGCTCGCCTGCGCGCTCTCGGACCGGTGCGGCCGCGCGCTGCGCCGCCGGCGCGGCGGCCCCGCAGCGGCGCGCGCGGCGGCGACAGGCTGCGCCGGCCGCTGCCGCCCCTGGCCATCAGGCAGCCCGGCGCCAGGCGCGGAGCGACGCCGATGCTCCTCCAGCCGGGCGCGCCGCGCCCGCGGCGGGCGGGCTGGAGGCCACGCTCTTCCATAGGGTCCCGACCGCACCCGCGGGGCTCCTCGCGCCCGGCAGCCCCTGCGGCGCGGCCGCGGCCGGCGCCGCATGGCTGTCGGCGGCGAGTCCGGCGCCCGCCGGCGCCGCCGGCCAGCGCGGCGAGTGGCCGGACCCGCTCGCCTGGACGGCGGAGGCGGGCGTGTTCCGCTACCGCACGCTGGCGCTGTCGTTCGACGACGCGGCTGTGCCGCGCGCGCTGCGGCCGCTGGTGCAGGTCCGCACCGTGCGCCCCGGCATGCGGGGCGCTGCGCTGCTGCCGCATTGCTCCCATGGTCGTGACGGGCCCCAACGTGCTGCCTTGTTGTCAACACGGGTTACGGAGCCTGCTGGCATTGCGCCTGCGGCGTGAGACATCGGCTGGCGCTTTAGAGGAAGCTGTGAGGCGTCAGCTGCGGCGCGGGCCTGCGTCCAGGCGTTCTAAAGAGGCGCGCGCATGCAGGGCGATGAGCGCCTGCTAAGGCTCTACGAGAGCGGGCTGCCGGCCTGGGCGGTGCATGCGCCGCTGTGGGGCGTGTTCTACCGGCCCTGGCTGCGGCGCGCTGCGTTTGCGGCGTTCGTGGCGGTCTCGGCCTTCTCCATGGCTGTGGGCTTCTACGACCTGATCAAGAACGTGCCCTTCCTGCACCAGGCGCGCCGCGCTCGCCGCCCTGCGCCCGCCGGCGCCCGCCCGCGCGCGCCCGGCCCTGCCGGTTGCGCAGCAGCCTGCTCAGTCGCGGGCTGTTCTGCAGCGCTGCACATTCAAAAGCGCAGCTGCTGAGTGAATGTTCTTCGCAGCCGGACACCTATTACCACACATTTATATATATGATGCACATTGTGTATGATACTCATAGTGATCCTGTGGCGCGTCAGGCGCTCCGGGGCCTGGTCGCGCGCCTGCACCTGCCCGCCGCGGCGATATTCCAGTGGCTGGACAGCTCACTCAAGGCGCGGGCCTCCGCACAGGCCCCACTCCAGTGCCTGGGGCACGTGGTACGGCGGGCTTGGGGTCTGAAAGCGCGCGCTCAAGGCGCGCGTGTGCCAGGCCCTGTCAAGCCCCCTGGGACATCACGGTAGGGTGGCCCGCATACCTGCTGATTGTAACGCAATTCGCCTTCGTCTTCGCATGGGGACAGTGGTGTGTGCGACACGCAAAACCTGTCCTGCATGTTCTTATGTGCGGCGGTGCATGCGGCTCGCCCGCCCGTGGAGCAGGCCATGAGGCACTCCTCAATCGCTGCACGTATGACCAGTGTGTGCCGCAGAGCCACGTGCCTGCAATGGCAGAGCAGGCACCGCGCTCCCCAGGCTTGCACCCTGGCCAATTTGGCTTTGGCTCGCACGCTGCGTGCAGGTCCGGCTGTCCATCCTGTGCGCATACCTGTTCGGCAAGTCCACGCTGCTGGTGGCGCTGGTGCGCTGGGCGGGCCGCGCGGGCGCGCTGCTGCGGGCCGCCGCGCAGCCCGCGGCTGCCCTCCTGGGGTGCGCTGCCATCTACAGCAAGTTCTTTCGCATGCTCGTTAAACATATGTTATAATGTGCTTTGCATTCACAGTCACTGCAGCCTGTAGATGCGCTGGTGCGATATGCAGAGCCATTTGTGGCAACCACGCTCCGTGGCTGGTCAGACACGAGTGTGTTGCGCGGCCCGCTGCCTCTGTCCTGGCATCCCGTGCGTACCCTGCTCCTGCGCGTCTGCCTGCATACAGTCATGCGCTGTGTCTGTGGACTTGATGGAATATGCGAAGCACAGGTTGGGACTCAGCAAGCGCTGGCTGCTCAGCGCAGGCCGCCGCTGGAGAGCGCAGCGCTGTTCTTGGAAGCGGCAGCGTCCGGCGCGTCCGCTGCAGCGGCAGCCACGGCGGCGCTCGTTTGGGAGGCGGCCGCGGCAGTCGCGGGCCCGCCGGGGCGCGCGCTGGCGGCGGCCGCGGGCATGCTGCGCGCGCTGCTGCTGCCGCTATACCAGGCCCGCCCCAGGATGCCGTGTGGGTGGCATGCAGATCAGAGCTGCAGCAATGTTGCGCAGATTCCCGTGAGGATCACAGCGACCCGCCGCGCCTGGCTGGCGAGCTGCCTGGACACCAGTGCTTGGCCCGCACGCATTTTGCTGCTCAGACCTGCGAGTCTGCAGTCATGCACATGTTTGCTTACGCCCTGCCAGGCTGCATTATTTGGATGCCTGGAAACAACGCCAACATGGTCCACGTCATCCGTGCGCGCACGCACCCTGACAAGCTACCTGGCGGCTCAGTGCATGTGGCGGGTTCGGCGCCGTGGCATTGAGCAGCCCTCATTTTATCAAAGACGTGCCGCAAGCCTGCCGTGCTGCAAGCCTTGGTGTCTGGGCCAGGTGGCGGCCGCGGTAGTGCTGGGCCCGCTGCGGGCGGCGGGGGCGCTCGGCCGCGCGCTGGGCGACGCGCTGGGCGCCGCCTGGGGCGGCCTGGCCGCCGCGGGCGCCGCGGTGCGCGCCGCCGGCGCGGCCGCGCGCGCCGGCGCGCGCCTCGCACCCGCGCTCGGCCCCGGCTCGCGCGTGCTCGGCGAGCAGGTGCGCTGCGCACGGCTCAAGGCAGCACGGACGAGACGGTGCTCGAGGCGGTGCAGCTTGTGCAAGCTAGTGCAGCCGGTGCTGCAGAGAGACCCAAGACCACTTCACGCCAGCTTCATCATGTTTACTTTTGCATTGGCATTACCACGCTCTGAGTCATCGGGGTGTTATGCTCACACTGTTGCCAACCCGCACAGACAAGGAAGTTATGCAGTGGCGCTCCTGACGCTCTGGAGCTGCTGCAGTGGCGCTTGCACGTGTGTGGGCCCTCAGTCATGGCCGCCAAACCACCACGCAGGCGAGCTGGCTGGGCGGGGTGCCACTGGACGCGCTGGAGCTGCTGCAGCGCTCCGCCACCAGGAGCTTCCGCGGCTGCCAGACGCTCGCCCGGCTGCTCGTCGAGCTGTGCTGTGGCATTGCGCGGCACCGGTGCGCGCAGCCCACTTCGCCTCGCTCGTTCCTCAAGTTCATAGCGCCTGAACCTGGCAAGGGCTGCCGGTGACGCACCGCTGCTCTCCTGCCCGAGCTCGCGCCGCGCCTCCTGCTCGAGCGCTGCCCGCGCGGTGGCAGGCTGACGTTGGGCCTACGGCTGGCGCGCGCGCGGCGGCGCGCCAGGGCGCGCGCGGGCGCCGCCGCGCGCCTGCCGGTCGGCATGCTGATGGCCGCGCTGGCGCACCTGGCGCCGCGGCGTGCCCCAGCGGCGGGCGCGGGCGCTCATGTGGGGGCGCCCGACGACCAGGCGCCCCGGCCGCACGGGCCCATGGGCGCTGTCAATGAGCACAGGGCATGGGGCGGCGAGACCAGGGCCGAGCACGGAGCGGGTGTGAGCAACGTTGGGCACGCCCGGCGCGGCGGCTCGGCAGCCCCGGGGCTGCTGCATGCGGGAGCGCATGCCAAGTCTGAGTGATATGCTGTGTGTGCATTGGCTCAATACAATCTGTTCTCTATAAGTGTTTGTGAACTGCCTAGGATAGCGCACTGTTCGTCAAAAACTCTGTGTTCCATCTATGTGCGTGTGCGTCCTTTTGCCAGTTGTCCTGGCCCAATCTGTGACATTTTTAATGTGTCTGTATGTTACGTTTGTCACACGTCGGGCGCCTGGTGCAAAGCAGGCATAGTCCAGAACGTGGGTTTCTGAGTGTACCTGAATGTGTATGATATCTGTCAGGCACCTATTTGGTACAAATTCAGGAGCATAGCAGGCGGATAACTGCTTGCGGGTTGCAATGGTAGCCTCATGGTTGAGGTGTAGTGCCTTGATAGGCACACTCGCGATGCGCTGGGCAATATGTCCATGCTATAGGATAGGGTGACCCTAATCTAAGCATATTTTGCGTGCACAGGCTTCCCGCTTTGGCAGCCACCTCCTCCCAGCAGGTGCGGTTGTGCAAAGCTGCATAGCCCCCACAATTTAAGGAGAGCATGGGATTTGCATCAAACATGAAGGTACAAAGCATGCTGCATTGCCTGCTGTTAATGGTCTGGGCAGTCTGGGCAGCACCAGCACCGCCAGGCCATGCTGACTGCTTCTATGCTGGCCAGATCAACAGGCACGCTGAAGCACGCAGCCGTGGCCTTGCCCGCGCTGCAGGGCATTACAATTGTGGCGAATTTTGCTCCTGTCACCACCAGTCAGATAAGTGCATGCTGGGCATAAGAGCGCTGTGACTGGTTCAGGACATAAATGTTTCACGTGCGTCTCTGCCAGCAGCACGACCCAAGACACGGAGAACAGTGGTTTGGAGGTGTGAGCGTAGCTCAGCTTGATGCGTGCCCAACCCAGGGAAGCTCTTGGCTCGGCTCGCAGCAGCCTGCGCCCTGCACCTTGGCAGGCGCGGCTGGCACCCGCTTGAGACAGCCGCGCGCACACGGCACAAGTTGGACGCTGCCTCGCCTGCCATCTGATCTATCTCTGGCAGTTCGCACATCCCCACTGGTCTCCTGGGCGCCAGGAGATTCAGCGCACCACTCAAATGGCCGCTGGTGCAAGTGTCTTCAAGGGTCGTTAAAAACTAGAGCCGCCAACGTCTCTTTCTGCAGCAATACTCCAGCCGCTCGTTGTGCTCGCTCGCTGACAGACTTCGCTCACAGCCTTTTGAAGGTTGCTGCTGGCTGATAGTTGAGGCACGCTGCACGCAAGCCTGCAGACACTGGCGCTCGCCTCCATCTCTGCCTCCACGCGGTAAGCACAGCGCGGGCAGGAGGGCCTGAGCTCCTTGCAGCGTTGAAGTCATAAGTTGTGGTGTTGAGTCTGCGTGCAACAGGCTGCCACATAGTGTACCAGTCTGTAGCCATAAATATGCTGCAGCAGTCTGCGCTTGCAGCGCGATCACGAGTGCGCGCGCATATGCGGGGCGCGCAGGAGAGCCACAATTAACTACACCAGCCATACCGAGCCCAGTCAGCCTGTGCAGCCACATCGAGCGGGTGCGGGCTGGAACAAACAGCGTTCATAGTGCAGGCTGGTCTGACTGGTAAATGCCAGGCTGCATATCGGCCATGTGTTGGTTTCTTTGTGCTGCAAGGTCGGAGGCTGCCTGGCTGCTTTGCATGCATGTCAGGCTGGCCATGTATGACAGCTGCAGCGCCGCGACCTGTGGCGCGCATCCTTGGCCCTGCTGTGCAAGGGCCCCACACGCTGCCTGCTTGGCACGATGCCTGCGAACCACGAGCGGGTGCGAGTATACATGCTGAGCATGAGGCCAGGCTAAATAATGCAACTGGAGGGCGCAGCGTTTCATCCAGAATGGCGCAAGGTGGTGCACGCCGCCGCGTTGCTGCACTGGTCGGACTCCTGGCGCCCGGCGGCTCGGCCGCCGCGCAGCAGGAGGCTGCGCATGCGCTGGCACGCCTGTGCACGCGCAACAGTGGCAACAAGGACTATGTGAGGGAGTGCGGGGGCATCGCGGCGCTGGTACGGCTGCTCGCGCCTAGCGGCTCTGCTGCGATGTGCGAGCAGGCTGCTGCGGCCCTGGCATACCTGTGCAAGGACAACGTGAAGAACCAGGACAGCGTCAGGGAGTGCGGGGGCGTCCGCGCACTGCTTGGGCTGCTGGCGCCTGGCATCCCTGCTGCTGTGCAGGAGACGGCTGCCAGGGCGCTGGCATACCTGTGCAATGACAGTGGCCAGAACAGGGACAGCGTCAGAGAGTGCGGGGGTGCAGCGGTTCTGATCGCACTGCTGGCACCTGGGCACCCTGCTGCTGTGCAGCAAAACGCTGTGGTCGCATTGGGTACCCTGTGCAAGGCAAACACCCAGGGCGGGGACAGCATCAGGCAGTGCGGAGGCATCGCACCGCTGGTTGACCTGCTGGCGCCCGGCAGAAGCGCTGGTGTGCAGGGAAGCGCCGCAGCGGCGCTCGCAGGCCTCAGCAGCCATAGCACCCAGAATCGGGACTGCATCGGGGAGTGCGCGGGAGTATACGCGCTGGTCGGGCTGCTGGCGCGCGGAGTCCCTCCTGCCGTGACGGGAAGCGCGGTCGGGGCGCTCATAAACCTGTGCCATCGCCACACCAAGAACCAGCTCCATGTGGAAGAGTGCGGGGGCCGCGCAGCGCTGATCAGGCTGCAGGCCCGCGGCAGCTCCCGTGGCTTGAAGGACATGGCTGCAGATGCACTGGACAACCTGCGCTCCTAATTATGGGTCGGAGAGTGCGGGGCAGTTGCAGCCTGGCCGTGCTGCTGGCGCTGGACGGCTCTGCATGCGTGCACGAGGGCGCCGCGCGCTTGCTGGCCACTGCGGCTGTTGATGTGCAGAAGCAGGAAGTGGTTGGTGTCTGCGGGGGGAGGCACAGACCTTGTTTGTTGGGCTCGCATGCGCTAGCTCAGCGGCAGCGCATGAGCGGGCAGCGGCTGCGCAGGTCTCCGCCTGTGGCCGTGCAAGTTGGACAGTGGTTAAGTATCAAGCCCAGGTTTGCGCCGCCGGTGCGCTCTGCACTGCTCGCGCAGGCGGCAGTGCTGGTGGCAGTGCGTGGCTGTGAGCAGAGACTCTGGCTCCACATGGTGATTGTTGGGGACATTAGACCAGGCGCTGGTGGCAGGCGCTGTCATGTATGTGCTGGGTCGAGGCATCAGCATCACACAGCATGCTATTGCAAATGGTGTAGGCACAGGCCAGAATGTGAAAGGAATCTAGCATAGGAGTGTCAGTGGTGTTGCATGCACAACGAGGCATGCATGCGAACACTGTCACTTTCAAGGAAGGAGAGGTGCTTGGACCAGTTATCGTGCTATTTGCATGAGATATGTAACATGCATGCGCTCTCCAAGAAAGGCTTTCCCCCAGATCTCAAAGCGCAGCACGCACGAACGCATGTGGTCAGTGATGCTCTCTGCTCCAGTGAACATTGGTCCGGTACTAGCCTACCAGCCAGACCTTATGCGGGATGGTCATGGCCTATGCTGGCCAGGCCTGTCGCTGCTCATTCGACGTGGGGCCTCGGGCGGCCAGCGCGGCCAGGGCGCGGCGCGCACGGCGCGCGCCGGTAGCCAGCCGCCGCCCTCGCGCTGCACACATGCGTGCAGGCCGTCGTCCAGCGCCCATGCGCGCAGCCACTCGTGCAAGAGCTGCTCCCCCAGCAGGCCCTGCGCGCGGGGCATGCTCTGGGCGCCGCTCGTCCCGCTGGAGGCTTGCTGTCCCGCTGGAGGCGTGTTATCTCACCTGCAAGGCGCTCCTGTAGCGGAGGCATGTGCTCGTCGCTGCCGGCCGGGCAGCGCGCGTGGGCCGACGATGAAGCCCTTGAGGCGGGGCATATACAACAGCAGCTTTGAGCACTGCCTGCTACGCCTGGCACAGCGCGCGCGCCCGCAGCTCGGAGCACGCCTCCGCCTCAGCCGCCAGCCGTGACAGCGGCACGTTGCGCCGCGCGGCGTCGCCGCCCGCACCGCCCGCTCCGCCGCGCGCGCGCGAGGACAGCGTGCTCTGCAGCGGCGTGCTCAGCGCGTGAAAGGCGTCCAGCGCCATGGACAGGCGCGCCGCAACGGCGGCCCGTGCGGCTGCCCCGCCCGGCACTGTCACGGCCACCACGCTGCCCCGCCTGCCAAGTACTGCAGCTGTTGCTTTCACGCGCACACTGACACGCACGCATTGCCGTAGAGCACTGCTCGGATTCTTATGTGCAAGACTGGCTCACGAAGTCTGCATGCTGGGCATGAGAGGCACTGTAATTGGTGCAGGAAGTGTCCCTTTCCTGTGCGCCTCGGCCAGCAACACGACCCAAGACACAAAGAAGAATGCTTTGACGGTGTGAGTGTGGCCCAGCTTGATGCGTGCCCAGCCCAGGGAAGCTCTTGGCTCGGCTCGCAGCAGCCTGCGCCCTGCACCTTGGCAGGCGCGGCTGGCACCCGCTTGAGACGGCCGCGCGCACAGGGCACAACAACAGCGCTGCCTCGCCTGCAACCTCATCTATCTCTGGCAGTCATCTCTGGCAGTCAGACACATCGCCGTCTGCCAGCATACATATCTCCTGAGCTCCTCGCCAGGAATTTAACGCAGCCTCAAATGGCCGCTGGTGCCAGTGTGGGTAGGGTCTTGAAAACTAGAGCCCAGATTTGAAAGCCAATGTCATTCTGCCTGGATCAACGGCAGCCGGGCTGATTGTGCTCACTGACCTCAGACGCTTTCTACAGCTTGCTGCAACTGGCGGACAGTCGCGCCAAGCTGCACGCAAGCCTGCAGACACTGGCACTAGCCTCCGACTCGACACCTCCGTCTCTACACCCAGACGCTCTTATAGGTTGCTGCTGCTGGCTGTCAGTCAAGCCAAGCTGCACGCAAGCCTGAAGCCAAGCTACACGCAAACACTGGCACTCACCTCCATCTTCACCTCCACGCGGTAAGCACAGCGCCAGCAGGATGGCCTGAGCTCCCAGTAGTGTTGAAGCCTAAGACTCCGCGTGCAACAGGCTGCCACACATAGTACGAGTCTGTAGCCATCAAGGATGCTGCAGCACTCTGCGCTTGCAGCGCGATCACGAGTGCGCGTGCATATGCAGGGCGCGCAGGAGCGCCACGTGTTTTGTCCACCACAGCCACACCGAGCCCTGTCAGCTTGCAGCTGCGTCGAGCGGGTGCGGGCTGGAACAAACAGTATTCATAGCGCAGGCTGGTCTGCCTAGTGGATCCCCAGGCTCAGCCTGGCAGGCTGCATATCAGCCCTGTGTTGGTTTTGTCGATCTAAACGCAAGGCCGGAGGCTGCCTGCTGCTTTGCATGCATGCCAGGCTGGCCATGGCTGCAGCGCCGCGACCTGTGGCGCGCATCCTGGCCCTGCTGTTCCGCATGCAAGGGCTACACGCTGCCTGCTTGGCATGCTGCCTGCAAATCATGAGTGGGTGCGGGGATACATGCTGAGCATGAGGCCAGGCTGAGTGTTGTGCATAATTGATGCGCATCTTGATATGCTGCATTCGGAGGGCGCAGCGACGCATCCACGATGGCGCAAGGTGGTGCACGCCGCCGCGCTGCTGCGCTGGTCAGACTCCTGGCGCCTGGCCGCTCGGCCGCCGCGCAGCAGGAGGCTGCGCAAGCGCTGGCACGCCTGTGCTGTCGCAACATTGGGAACAAGGACTATGTGAGGGAGTGCGGGGGCATTGCGGCGCTGGTACGGCTGCTCGAGCCTAGCGGCTCTGCTGCGGTGCACGAGCACGCTGCTGCGGCCCTGGCAAACCTGTGCTGTGCGAGCATGAAGAACAAGGACAGCGTCAGAGAGTGTGGGGGCATACCCGCACTGCTTGCGCTGCTGGCGCCTGGCAGCTCTGGTGCTGTGCAGCAGGTGGCTGCCATGGCGCTGGCAAACCTGTGCTGTGACAGTATGAAGAACCATGACAGTGTCAGGGAGTGTGGGGGCATACCCGCACTGCTTGGGCTGCTGGCGCCTGGCAGCTCTGGTGCTGTGCAGCAGCCGGCTGCCATGGCGCTGGCAAACCTGTCCGCTGGCAGTGGCCAGAACAAAGACAGCGTCAGAGAGTGCGGGGGTGCACCGGTGCTGATTGCACTGCTGGCACCTGGGCACTCTGCTACTGTGCATGCGATTGCAGCGAGCGCGCTGCGAAGCCTGTGCAGGAGCAACCCTCAGAACAGGAACAGCATCGGGCAGTGCGGGGGTGTCGCAGCGCTGGTAGGGCTGCTCGCGCCTAGCGGCTCTGCTGCGGTGTGCGAGCAGGCTGCCACGGCCCTTGCAAGCCTGTGCTGGGACAATGTGAAGAACCAGGACAGCGTCAGGGAGTGCGGGGGCGTACCCGTACTGCTTGGGCTGCTGGCGCCTGGCACAGGTGCTGCTGTGCAGAGGTACGCTGCATCGGCGCTTGCAAACGTCTGCTGCAGTAATGTCCAGAACCAAGACTGCATCCGGGAGTGCGGGGGAGTGTCCGCGCTGGTCGGGCTGCTGGCGCGCGGAGTCTCTCCTGCCGTAAGTAAAAACGCGGCAACGGCGCTCATGAACTTGTGCGCTCGCCACGCGAAGAACCAGGTCTGTGTGGTAGAGTGCGGGGGCCGCGCAGCGCTGATCAGGCTGCAGACCAGCAGCAGCTCTCTTGGCAAGGAAGCGGCTGCAAAGGCACTGCACAATTTGCGCACCGAAGTATAGATTGGGAGGTGCGGGGCCGTTGCAGCCTGGTCGGGCTGCTGGCGAAGGACGGCTCTGCATGCGTGCACGAGGACGCCGCGCGCATGCTGGCCACTGTAGCTGGTGATGCGCAGAAGCAGGATGTGGCTGGTATCTGCGGGGGGGGAGGCACAGACCTGGTTTGCTGGGCTCGCATGCGCTTGCTTAGCGGCAGCGCATGAGCGGGCAGCAGCTGCGCGGTTCTCAGCCCGTGGCCGTGCAAGCTGGACGGTGTTTAAACATAGCGCCCAGGTTTGCGCGACCGGTGCGCTCTGCACTGCTTGCGCTAGCGGCAGCGCGCTGGTGGCAGTGCGTTGCTGTGAGCAAGACTCTGGCTCTGCATGGTAATCGTTGGGGACATCAGACCAGGCGCTGGTGGCGGGCGCTGTCATGTATGTGCTGGGTCGAGGCATCAGCATCACACAGCATGCTATTCGGAAATGTGCATAGATACAGGCCGGAATGCGAAAGGTATATTGCGTAGGAGTGTCAGTGGTGTTGCATGCACAAAGGTGCATGTATGCAAACACTGTCGCTCTCATGAAAGGAGAGGTGCATGCACCAGCTGTCGTGCTATTCTCCTGAGATATGTCATATGCATGCGCTCTCCAGGAAAGGCTGTCTCCCCGATCTCAATACACAGCACGCACGATCGTAGTGACGCTCTCTGCTCCAACGGACATTGGCCCGAAACTACCCTATCTCTTGCAAGTCACAATCTAACAGGGATGGTCATGACCTCCGCTGGCCAGGCCTGTCGCTGCTCATTCGACGTGGGGCCTTAGACGGCCAGCGCGGCCAGGGCGCGCGACGGCAGCCAGCCGCCGCCCTCGCGCTGCACACATGCGTGCAGGCCGTCGTCCAGCGCCCATGCGCGCAGCCACTCGTGCAAGAGCTGCTCCCCAGCAGGCCCTGCGCGCGGGGCATGCTCTGGGCGCCGCTCATCCCGCTGGATGCGTGCTGACCCGCTGGTGGCGTGCTATCTCACCTGCAAGGCGCTCCTGTAGCGGAGGCATGTGCTCGTCGCTGCCGGCCGGGCAGCGCGCATGGGCCGACAATGAAGCCCTTGAGGTGGGGCAAAGACAATGTACGTGAAGACGCTGCTCGCTACGCCTGGCACAGTGTGCGCGCCCGCAGCTCGAGCACGCCTCTGCCTCAGCCGCCACATCGGCACGTCGCGCCCAGCAGCGCCGCCGTCCGCGCCGCCGGCCCCGCCGCGCGCGCGCGCGAACAGCGTGCTCTGCAGCGGCGTGCTCAGCGCGTGAAAGGCGTCCAGCGCCATGGACAGGCGCGCCGCGACGGCGGCCCGTGCGGCTGCCCCGCCCGGCACTGTCACCGGCACCACGCCGTCCCGCCTGCCAAGTACTGCAGCTGTTGCTTTCACGCGCACGTTGACACGCACGTATTGCCGTAGAGCACTGCTCAGATTGTTTCTGTGCAAGAGGTTGCGACACTGGCTCGCAAAATCTGCATGCTGGGCATGAGAGGCGCCGTGACTTGTGCATGACATGCAGGACTTGTCCGTTTCCTGTGCGCCTCCGTCAGCAGCCACCGAAGACACAGAGAAGAATGCTTTGGTGTGGGCCTTGGTGTGAGCTTGATGCGTGCCCAGCCCCCAGGGAAGGACTTGGCTCAACTTGCAGCGCCCTGCGCCCTTGGCAGGCGCAGCTGGCACCCGCTTGAGACAGCCGCGTGGCACAGGGCACAACATAGAACGCTGCCTCGCCTGCGATCTCATCTGTCTCTGGCACTTGGTGCCAAGCACATCCTCGCCTGCTAGCACATTGCAACTGACCTTCCGCCTCCGTGAGCTCCTGGCCAGGAGACTCAACGCAGCCACAAATGGCCGCTGGTGCAAGTGTGGGTAGGGTCTTGAAAATCGAACCCAACTTTTCCAGCCAACGGAAGTCATTCTGCCTAGATCAACGGCTCATTGTGCTCGCTCACAGCCCCCAGACGCCTTGTCCAGATTGCTGCTGCTGGCTGACAACCGAGCCAACCTGCACGCAAGCCTGCAAACACTGGCACTCACCTCCAAATTCACACCCAGGCGGTAAGCACAGCGCCAGCAGGATGGCCTGAGCTCCCAATAGTGTTGAAGCCAAAGGCCCCGCGTGCAACAGGCTGCCACACGTAGTACGAGTCTGTAGCCATCAAGGATGCTGCAGCAGTCTGCGCTTGCAGCGCAATCACGAGTGCGCGCGCATATGCAGGGCGCGCAGGAGCGCCACAATCATCCGACTCTGGCCACACCGAGCCCTGTCAGCTTGCAGCTGCGTCGAGCGGGTGCGGGCTGGAACAAACAGTGTCCATAGTACAAGCTGGTCTGACTGGCATCCCAGGTTGCATCTTGCCGTGTGCTGGTGTTCTTATGCTGTGTGCGAGGCCGGAGGCTGCCTGCTGCTTTGTGTGCATATCAGGCTGGCCATGCATGACAGCTGCAGCGCCGCAACCTGTGGCATGCATCCTTGGCCCAGCTGTGCCGCATGCAAGGGCTACACGCTGCCTGCTTGGCATGCTGCTTGCAAATTATGAGTGGGTGCGGGGACACATGCTGAGCGTGAGGCCAGGCTGAGTGTTGTGCATAATTGATGCGCATCTTGATGTGCTGCATTTGGAGGGCGCAGCGACGCATCCACGATGGCGCAAGGTGGTGCACGCCGCCGCGCTGCTGCGCTGGTCAGACTCCTGGCGCCTGGCTGCTCGGCCGCCGCGCAGCAGGAGGCTGCGCATGCGCTGGCACGCCTGTGCATGCGCAACAGTGGGAACAAGGACTATGTGAGGGAGGGCGGGGGCATCGCGGCGCTGGTAAGGCTGCTCGCGCCTAGCGGCTCTGCTGCGGTGCACGAGCAGGCTGCCGCAGCCCTGGCAAATCTGTGCTGGGACAACGTGAAGAACAAGGACAGCGTCAGGGAGTGTGGGGGCATACCCGCACTGCTTGGGCTGCTGGCGCCTGGCATCTCTGCTGCTGTGCAGCAGACGGCTGCCCTGGCACTGGCAAACCTGAGCGCTGACTGTGGCCAGAACAAGGACAGCGTCAGAGAGTGTGGGGGCGCACCGGCGCTGGTCGCTCTGCTGGCACTTGGCAACCCTGCTGCTGTGCATGAGAACGCTGCGAGCGCGCTGCGAGCCCTGTGCAGGAGCAGCCCCCAGAACAGGATCAGCGTCGGGCAGTGCGGAGGTGTCGCAGCGCTGGTCTGTCTGCTGGCGCCTGGGCACTCTGCTGCTGTGCAGGGGACCGCTGCAACGGCGCTCGCAAACATCTGCTGCAAGAATACCCAGAAGCAGGACTGCATCAGGGAGTGTGGGGGAGTGCCCGCGCTGGTCGGGCTGCTGGCGCCTGGCACATGTGCTGCTGTGCAGGGAGATGCTGCGAGCGCGCTCACAAACCTCTGCTGCTGTAATTCCCAGAACCAGGACTGCATCGGGGAGTGCGGGGGGATACCCGCGCTGGTGGGGCTGCTGGCGCGTGGAGTCTCTCCTGCCGTAAGTGAAATGGCGGCAACGGCGCTCACGAACATATGTGAAAGCCACACCAAGAACCAGGTCTGTGTGAAAGAGTGCAGGGGCCGCGCAGCGCTCATCAGGCTGCAGGCGCGGGGTGGCTCTCGTTACTTGAAGGACATTGCTGCAAAGGCACTGCACAATCTGCTCTGAGTCGGGGAGATAGGGAGTGCGAGGCGGTTGCAGCCTGATTGTGCTGCTGACGCCGGACCTGCATGGGTGCACAAGGAGGCCGCGCGCATGTTGGCAAACATGGCTAGTGATGTGCAGAGTTGGGATATGGCTGAGCTGCAGTGGGCGCACCGGCCTTGTCTGGTGCACTTTGAATACACTAGCTCAGCGGCAGCGCATGAGCGGGCAGCAGCTGCGCGATTCACAACCTGAGCCGTATGACCTGGACGGTGGTGAACGATTCAAGCCCAGGCATGCGCGGCCGCTGCGCTCTGCACTGCTTGCGCTAGTGGCAGCGCTGGTGGCAGTGCTGTGAGTAGTACTCTGGCTCCGCATGAAGACTATTTGGGACATCAGAACAGGCATTGGTGGCGGGCGCTGTTACGTACGTGCCAGCTCGAGGCATCAGATTAACATGTATGCACATAACTTGCTGCTCGCGAGTGTGCATGGACACAAGGCGGTATGCGAAAGTGATCTCGCAGCACAGGAGTCACGGCTGGTGTTGCATGCACAAAGAGGCATGCATGCGAACACTGTCGCATTCCAAAAAGAAGAGGTGCATGCACCAGCTGTCGTGCTATTCGCATGAGATGTGTCACATGCATGCGCTCTCCAGGAAAGGCTTCCCCCCAGATCTCAAAGCGCAGCACGCAACAGCGCATGTGGTCAGTGACGCTCTCTGCTCCAGAGAGCATAGGCCCGGGACAAGCCTATCTACAAGGCAGGGCCACTGTAGCATGGATGGTCATGGCTTAGGCTGACCAGGCCTCCCGCCGCTCATTCCATGTGGGACCTCGGCCAGCGTGGCCAGCGCGTGCGCCGGCAGCCAGCCGCCGCCCTCGCGCTGCACAAACGCGTGCAGGCCGTCGTCCAGCGCCCATGCGCTCAGCCACTCGTGCAAGAGCTGCTCCCCCAGCAGGCCCTGCGCCCAAGGCATGCTCTGGGCGCCGGTCGCTCGCTGGAGGCATGCAGTTCCAGGGCGCTTCCTCTAGAGGCATGCAGTCTCAGGGCGCTTCCTGTAGCGAAGACGTCTGGTTGTAGCTGCAGGCCGGGCAGCACGCGTGAGCAGACATTACCCTTGAGGTGGGGCATGTACAACAAATGTTTTCAACACTGCCCGCTACGCCTGGCACAGTGCGCGCGCCCGCAGCTTGGAGCACGCCTCCGCGTCAGCCGCCAGCCGCCACAGCGGCACATCGCCACGCCCAGCAGCGCCGTCGCCCGCGCCGCCGGCCCCGCCGCGCGCGCGCGCGAACAGCGTGCTCTGCAGCGGCGTGCTCAGCGCGTGCACCGCGTCCAGCGCCGTGCACAGGCGCGCCGCGACGCCGGCCCGCGCGGCCGCCCCGCCCGGCACTGTCACGGCCACCACGCCGCCCGGCCTGCCGCGTACTGCAGTTGTTGCTTTTATGCGTAAAATTGACATGCACACGATGCCTTAGCACTGCGTGGACGTTCTACATGCGAGATGTAAGTGACACTAGCTCGCTGTCATAATAGCTCATCTGCACATCAGTGCCAGAGTGTGTGCGCGGACCGCAAGCAGCGGCGCAGGGCGGCCAGCGCCTCATCTGACAGCAGGTCCGGCGGCGGCGCGATGATGTTTGTGGCGTCGGCCGGGTCGGGCAGCGCCGCGTCGATGAGGACCGCATCAAACTGCGCAGACATGCGCACAATCAGCCGTGTCTTGCACAGCAACACTGATGGCACTCCTGATAGTGACAGGAAGGCCAAAGGTTGCAGATATTAAAGCAAGTCTAGGTGACATGTCAGAGCGCCATGATGCCATGCGCTTCGCACCTTATCGCCCTCCTCTACCATCTCACCGAGGCCCACACACCTACAATTTGCCGCGAGTGCGGCTTGATGCGCGCCCACGAGAGGTGCCATCACGTGTCGGCCCCACTCTTCCGTGCAACAAAACCCTCCTGAAGATGGCAGTAGCAACATCAATCAGTGCTTTGAGCCCTGTGCACCTGGCCCGCGCGGCGCGCGTCGCCCAGGAACGACGCGCCGTCCAGTGCGTGCAGGCGCAGGCGCGCGCCGCCGCCCGCCGGCACGCCGAAGAAGCGCTGCGCCGCCGCGGCCACCTCCGCGTCGGGCTCCACCGCGTCGACGGCCAGGCCCGGCAACGCGCCGAGCAGCGCCATTGGCAGCGCGCCGCCGCCCGACCCTGTTGGCGCAAAGCTCAGAGCGGCTCGGGGCTCACGGCCTTCCTGCACCGTGCCATGCACCGCAGAAGCGGGCGGCGTGGGCGAGGCCACATGCACCTGTCGGCAGGCACGACCTGGCAACTCTCACTTGCCCTGAAGGAGGCCTGATGGAGCTCTGTTCGCGCTAAGCGCCGCAGGCGCTTGGCAGGGCCGCTCGCGCCGAGCCGCGCACGCAGCCTGCCTTCAGGCCGCACAGGCGCTACCGCCTCGCTTCACGGACTGCAAAACACACAGCCGGCAGAGCCGCAGCAGCGCAGACATGAGTCGCACCGATGACCGCGAGCCGCCGCGGCGCCTCGAGCGGCGGCGCCGGGCCGGCCGCGGCCGCGGCCGCGCGGCGGAACGCGAGCGCGAGCGCCAGCGCGCGGTGCGGCGCCTGCGCGAGCGCCGCCCGGCAGATGGCCCAGCCGCGCAAGCCGTCCAGGTCGGGGCTGCCTGGGACCGCAGCGCCTCCCTCTGCGGCAGCGGGCCGGATGTAGACCTCGGTCTGCGCGTAGGCGGGCGCGGCCCGGAAGACCAGCGACCTGCGCGCGTTCAGGCGCCGGACTGAGCTCAGTGAGTGCAACAGCGCCTGCATAGTGAGCTGGGGCGCGCAGGCAGGCCGGGCGAGGAGGCCATAAGCATCACTCGTAACCACCCAAAGTCACCGGGCTCACAGATAATATAGTCGCTGCAGCGGCCGTGGGTGCCTGCAGCACACTCGGTCAACGACTTGCAGCAGGCGCGGCGCTAGCCATGACAGCACCGCTGGCCCACGCGGACCGCTTGTACACAGCGGCCTCGCCGGCGCCGCTGCGCGACTGCAGCCCTCGCAGCGTCGCGCTCTGGTGCACCACCGCGCGACCGTGGCCCGCAAAGAAATCGGCCGCCAGCTCGCGCGCCAGGCCCGTGCCGGCCTCCTCCAGCAGCTCGCGCATGTCGCTGCGCGCGCGCCCCGCCACCGCTTGCCTGATGTGCAATGACGGGCAGCTGAAGAGTCTGCTTTGGTATCCTGCGCAGTGTTGCTCTTATTGCTCTGGAATGTTGGCAAGCGCAGCAGCGGCATGACTCCCACAGCCTGCAAAGCGCAGGGCAACAGCCTGTTCTCACGAACAAGAGTTCGTGCGACCAAGAACGTACAGATGGCATCCCTCCATTCCAGGTGTGAGCAATGTCATGGCAGGGTTGCATGCGAGAGCATGCTCGGATATGGGACGTGGCAGCAGTGCACGCAAAGGGCGCGGCCCTGCCTGAGGGCAGGGCCGCCGCCTCAGGTCGCTCGCACGCGAGCAAGAGGCCGCTCGCGCATGCACCGGCGCTGCAGCATGCGCGCTGGGGGCAAGACGCCCCAGACATGTCGCTCAGACTTCAGGCAAGTGCCGCGGACATGCGCACGTGGGGGGCGCGCCTGTAGGTCAGGCCGCCCATCTCGCCGCTGCGGCGGACCTCCTCCAGGGCCAGGTTGATGACGACCTCGTGTGCGTCCACAGTGGCGCCGGTGCCGCCGCGGGCCTCCGGGTTGGCGCCAGCTTGTGCCGCCACCGACATGCTGCCACTGTTCGCACCGCCATGGCTGCCTGCGTGCTGGGCCTCACTGCCTTTGGACCCAGTGCGCTGGCCAACACCGGGCGTGCCTGCATCCCAAGGCAAGCGCCCGAGTAATGCAATGCGTGACTAGCACGGATCATGAGACGTGCAGCACTCCATTCGCCGGTGCAGACCGCACCTAAGGTGCTCCAGTATGCACATCGGCGCTGTATCAATCCGTGCAGCTCATTTCCCGCGAAGCACCCAGTGCAGTGACTTGCCACGGCCCGGTGCTGCCACCCCAGGGCGCACCGGCCTGCATGGCACAGCCTGCTGCGGACGCGGCGGTGATGCCCTCGCAGCGCGCTGCCTCCGCTTCCCAGTCGTGCGCGCTCTGGACATGCTCCGGCCAGAATGGATACGTGCGGCACTGCACGCGGGGCGACACATTAACGAGTGCGGCGCCTGGTTGCTGCTGGTCAAGAGAACCACTGCTGCCGAGTGCCGCGGCCACCTGCGCGGGCCTGCTGTTGTAGACGGAGCAGTGGCGGCCGTCAAGGAGTACGCACGCATCCCCAGCGGCATTCTTGCGCAGCGGGCGGTAGACCTGGTCGGCGAAGGTCCCGTCCTGCGCCGCACTGACCGTATGGTCAGCCTTTCGGTGACCAGGGCCGCGCGCACCTCGCAAGCGGCACTGGTGTGCTGAGCGCTTGGTGCCGCGCAGCACCTCCACGTAGCGTGCAGTGAACTGCTCCGCCGTGACGCCGAGCTCTTCGCTGATGGCCTCCGCCTCGCGCCTGCTCACCTGCACCCAGAGGCACACTCGGTGTTACTATATAAATACAATGCAATCGCCAGCGTGACTTGTGGAGTAGGCGCGGACTTGGACCGTGCGCTCCGCTCCTCCCTGGCAGCAACGGCCGCAGGCTGTGCAGCGGAAGCTCAACCCCGCATCCAACCATGTGCGCAGCCCCGCGTTGAGGCATGCGGCACGGCGTGCGCGGGGCAACGTGGCCAGCATACAGTGCTGCTTGCTAGGAAGACATGTCTGCAGCCGGGTCTTCTGCAAGGCAAGAGAGCTGTGAGTGCGCGCGCCCTTGCTTCCTTGAATGAAGCATTGAATAAGTGTATCGTCTGGCTAGAGAGGCAAATGCAGGGTGCGTGTTACCTTGGATGGCACAGTTACGTATTGTGTTTATCTCACGGGAATCCAACAACTTGCTATGCCTGGCCATGCAGTGCATACCTCAATGAGCCTTGCTGCAAGTGGTGCAGCCAGCACATCCGTTGATTCACCAGACATGAGCTTAGGGCTTACACATTGTCTGTCCGCAGCAGGTTGCACCACCGGCAAAACATTGCAGGAGTGGCTGACAGTGCACGCAGCTCTGCAGACGCAGGGGCTGTACTACAAAGCCTGCAGGGGCAGGGGTACGCAGCCTTGCGGCGAACGGGTGTTTGCCAGCGCCCGCTCGCAGGCCCACCAGTGTCGGAGGCGGCAGCTGCTCCTTGTGTTGTCACACGTCGACGCCATCCTAGGTATGAGTTGGCTCACAGCAAGCAACCCTGACGTGATCTGGAGAGCGCGCACTTGCAAGGTGCACACAGCGACATGGGCTGTGTTGTTTCATGCTGCGAACTGGGATGACCCTGTGAGGGACCCAGAACTCGGCATGTCACACCACAGGCCCCCATTGCTGGGTGCACCTTGCAGTTGCGTGCTTTCCCGTCCATGTCAGGGTTGGCTGCTGTGAGCCAACACATACTGAGTATGACGTCCACTTGTGGCTACACACTCAAAGAGAAGCAGCCGCCGCTGACACCGGACGGCCTGCAAGCGGGTGTTGGCAGACACCCGCTCGCCGCAATGCAGCGTAACCCCGTCCCAACATGCCAATATCGATCACCAGGCGGCTATAATGCAAACTCGCGTGCTCTGTTGTGGCGCGCAGGCGCAGCTGGGTGAGGAGCAGCGCGTGTCACTGGACTCGCTCCCCCTCTGTCATATTGCCTGGCAGGATAGCCAGGTCGCAACACGGCGCGCACCGCTCGGTCGGCATCGCCAGATGCTGTGCGCCTGGCGCCAGCAAGCGTGCAGGGCACTAGGACGCGACGCGGCGGGCCGCCCCAGCAGTGCGTGCTCCGCGCGCCAGAGCTGCGCGTGGACCACGCCCGCGTCGCGCAGGCACTCCCGCCGCCGGTCGTCCTGGCCTCCCGGCAACCCCGCGGCCAGGTTATTTGGCTCGCGCCGGGCCTGGTCCTGCAACTTGCGCCTGATCCTTGGCGGTAGGAGCCGGGTTGCAAACACTCAGGCGCGCATCTGCAGCCTGCTGGCCCGCGGCCATGGCCCTGGCAGCGGCAGCGGCCGCTGCGCCCTCCATGGCCGCCGCGTGCACCTGACCAGCGGCCGCGCGCTGGTCCGCGGCTGCGGCAGCGGCCTGTGACTGCTGTGCCACCTGAGCCAAGCAGGCTGCTGCCAGCTCTGCAACTCTTGCATTCAGCGGGTCAACGTGCGCTTGCCCTGCTCTCGTATCGTCCTGTGCCCGCAGTACCGCCGGCTCCACCCCTGCGTGCAAGTCTGCATGTCTCGCCTTCTAAGAAGGCCACCCACGCCTCCCATCGCGCCTCATACGCGGCAAGCATGCCGTTGAGCCCAGCAACCCCCCGCATGCAGGGCATCCGCTGCGTCCTATGGACAGGTGGCGTAAAGGCGATTGCAGATGTGGGGTGAAACACACAGGGCACACAACCAGTAAAGCAGGATTTCTTGCCAATTCTGAGTGACGCCACACAGGACACTCAACATGGAAGGCCGCTGCGCTTCGCTGTTTATTCGTGGAGGCGCATGTGTGTGGCACAATTACTCACAGATCTGACTCATCCCTTTGTGCCTGCCTAACGCAGTAGCAGTGTTGAAGGCAAGCGAGGCAGCGATTGAAACAAGCGAGCAAAGCGCTACTGGTGGCCCCTGCTCGAAAGACCCTGCAAGGGCCAGCCGGCAGGCTAGGAAGTCCTGCGCAGCGCAGGAGGATCAATTGGCGCCGAAGAGAATTTGCAGAGGCACAGAGCGGGCTCAATTTAATCTATTTGCCGCCATGATCATCTACAAGGACAAGCTGTCAGGTGCGCTTTGGGCTTGTACACACGTCGCCGCTTGGCGCGCGTGCGCTGGCAGGTCTCACACAGGCGATGATGCAGGCGACGAGATGTTCGCAGACAGCTATCCGATGCGTGAGGTCGAGGACGGCTTCTTCTTTGAAGTCGATGGCTCGGTGCGGCCGGCCAGGCCTGCCTCTGCTGGCCTGCTCGCTTGCCGGTGTGCTGATAACCGCGTCGCGTGGGTCCTGGCGCGGCAAGGCGGGGCTGACTCCCTGCCAGTAAGCGTGCCATGCTGCCGGCGTGTTGCACGGCTTGCATCAGCTGCGGTGCAGTTGCGGCAGCCACACTTGGTGAAAGCGGTTGAGCCCCTGCACTGCCCCCCCACTGCTTTATAGAGCAGAGCAGTTGGGGAGCAGAGCAGTGAGGGAGCCACTGCAGCCGAAGTAACTCGCGTCTGGCGCGCAGTGGCAAACGCTGGGCGGCGTGCACGTGGACACGGGCGCCAACGCGTCGGCGGAGGAGGCCGAGGAGAAGATGGAAGACACCGACCGCAAGGTGGTGGACATCATCGAGTCCTTCCGGCTCACGGTGCGCTCGCGTGGCCCGCCTCTTTTGTCAGGAGGCTGGCTTGCTTGGCGTGCTGCTGGCTGGTGCCCATTGCGACGGGGTTCTTTCCATGCTGCTTCTGAATGGGCTATTGCAAGACCTTCAGCGATCGCTGCAACGCCGGGGGTGCGCAGGAGCAGCCCTCCTACGATAAGAAGGCGTTCATGGCCTACATCAAGGTGAGGCCCAGCTCGTGGCCTGCTCGACGGGGGTTTCTCAGCGCTTATGCGTTGCGGCGGCTGGGAGGGCAGATCGCTCACAGGCAGGCAGGCTGCCGGTCTGTGGGATGTGCATAGCCTTCAGGCTCTCGCTCCCTTGCTGCAATAGCCTGCGCAATTATTACATGGATGTGCTGAGCCTTGCTTCCACACAGCGCATGCGGCAGCTCTGTAGCAGCTCACGTTGAGACGGGCACCTTAGGCTAGGAGGCGCAGCGCACGACAGTGACACCACAGCGGCGTCCTAACGGTTTCTCATCACGTCGTGGATGAGCTGTCGCCTCACAGCGTCCTGCGCTGCCATCTAGTACAGCGGGTGGGGGCGTACAAACCCGCATGCAGCTGTTCTGAGGAGAACGGTCATGCGGTCGTGCGGTGTGGGCATATGCGGCCAGAGCATCGCGCCACGAGGGTGACCAGGGCGCCGCGCCACAAGGGTAACCAGGGCGCCGCACCACGAGGGTGACCAGGGCGCCGTGCCACATGGGTGGCGCCTCGAGCATGCCCAGTCCTCCCGCGGGCAACAAATCAGCCAGGAGGGCGAGCGCCTGTAGCGATGTGGGCCGCGCGCGCAGCCCTGGCTGAAGAAGGTCATGGACAAGCTGCCCGAGGCGGAGCAGGAGGAGTTCAAGGCCAAGTCGCAGGGCGCCATGAAGTTACTGCTGGGCAAGATCAAGGAGCTGCAGTTGTGCGGGGGGGGGGGGGGGGGGGGGGCGGGGGGGGGCGGGGGGGC